>Ga0155524_102_pt1 | contig 108088 bp, 106 predicted proteins | sample RifCSPhighO2_12_FD_107181 | JGI IMG/M metagenome (GOLD analysis project Ga0155524, IMG submission 107181) | Gammaproteobacteria bacterium RIFCSPHIGHO2_12_FULL_39_24
GCATTGAAGATCAGACAGCTTTCAGTTCCGGAAGAAAAATCGATTTTTTATAGAAAAGTGGCTTGGGTTACCTCATGAGACCGGAGAAGTGCCAAGATACGCTGATAAAACAATGCAAGAATGGATTACTGACCCCCAGCGGAAACCATTGGTGTTGCGCGGTGCGCGTCAAACGGGAAAAACATGGCTGGCGCGGCAGTTGGCAAAAACAGCCGGCAAGACGCTGATTGAAATTAATTTTGAAGCACATCCAGAATTCCGTTCGTTGTTTGACACGAATGAGCCTGCAAAAATAGTGAGAAATATCGAATTTAAATTAGATAGTAAAATTGAACTACGCAATAGTCTTTTGCTGTTAGATGAAGTGCAAATGTTTCCGGAAGTGCTGGCAAAATTGCGTTGGTTTTATGAGTTATTACCGGAGTTACCGGTGATTGCAGCGGGTTCATTGCTGGATTTCGCGTTGGCTGACCATTCATTTAGCATGTCAGTGGGGCGCATTGATTATTTGCATCTTGAACCTTTGTCATTTGAAGAATTCTTATTAGCGAAAGGATTGGATCAATCGGTTGCATTTTTGCAGGAATATTCGTTACCTGAAAAAATACCCGACGCCATTCATCAAAAATTATTATCTGTTTTTCGCGAATATGTTGTCATTGGCGGTATGCCCGCCGCGGTAAGTTCATGGATTGAAACACAGTCACTTGAGAATGTTTCTCGTATTCACAATAATTTATTACTGACTTATCGTGATGATTTTGCAAAATACGCCAAACGTATTTCAATTGAACATCTTGAAGAAATACTCATGGCGATCCCCAAAATGTTGGGGCAAAAATTTGTTTACAGTCACGTTAATCCTCATACAAAAACAGAAACACTCAAAAAAGCACTCGATTTACTGTGTAAAGCGCGTATATGTTATAAAATTCAAGTAACGCATGCCAATGGATTGCCGTTATTGGCAGAGGTAAATAAAAAATATTATAAAGTGGGATTGGTGGATACAGGATTGGCATCGAGCTTATTGGGATTGCGCTTAGGACATTTGGAATCGGTATATGATTTAAATTTAGTGAATGAAGGCGCGATATCAGAACAAGTGATCGCACAATTATTGCGATGCATTGAACCTGATTATGTTGAACCACATCATTTTTATTGGTGTCGCGCAGAGAAAAACTCAAATGCAGAAATAGATTTTGTCATGCAACATCATCACGACATTATTCCTATCGAAGTAAAATCGGGGAAAACTGGCAGCTTAAAATCCTTGCAGCAATTTATGTATTTAAAAAAACGAAAGCGTGCTGTGCGAATTAATGCGGACATACCCAATACAATGTCAGTAGATTTAAAAACACCTGCTGGCGCATCGGTAGTGTACCAACTACTTTCCATTCCATTTTATCTGACGGAGGAGTTGCATCGATTGTTGGATGAGTAGGTAATCTTTCCGTTTTATGCGGTTTTTAAATAATAAATATAGCGTCATCCGCTTAGTTCTGCACGCGGCGCAAGCGAGGAAGTCGAGGGAGTGTACACGGGAGTACATGACCGATGACGACTGAGCTTGCAACAAAGTGCAGGGCTAAGTGGGTGGCGCTATAGTTTGACGATAGCAAGTTTCTTACCATTCTGTTGGCTCTATGCAGATCAGTGTGGGTACGTATCTCGTCATCCCGCGGCTAAGTCCGCGGGATCCAGAGAAAAAATCACATCACACAATGTCATCATACAAATCACGCCAAGTTGGATTATGCGTTTCAATTAAATGTAATTTCTGTTTGCGTTCCCATTCTTTTATTCGTTTTTCACGATGAATGGCGCTTTCGCTATTTTCATGCTGCTCATAATATACCAGTATTTTTACGCTGTATTTTTGCGTAAAACCCGATATTTCACCTGATTTATGTTGCCAAATTCTTTGTACTAAATTTGAAGTAACGCCGACATATAATGTGCCATTACGTTTACTTGCAAGTATATAAACGCAAAATGCCTTCTCCATAATCGAGCTCCACTGGATCCCGCGGACTACGCCGCGGGATGACGGACTACAATGCTAAAGTTGATAAAAAAGCATTCTCACTTAACTTGATGACGATTGATATACAGTAGATTGGAATTTATACCCACACTGATCTGCATAGAGCCAGATATTTTGAATGGACAAAGACAGCCTAGTTCTGACAAAAATAACCCCCTATTTTTTACCCAACAAGAACAAAACAACCTAGTATTTTATTCTCCAACGCAGTAAGTTGCAACACATTGAAAAACAGTACAAAATATTGGTGTGTTACGCTTGACGTATAACGTAATATTTGCTATTCTTTAAATGATGATAAAAGGATTTAAAAATACAGATACCGAATTTCTTTTTAATGGAAAGCCGGTCTTAAAATGGCAGGCCATTCGCCGTCAAGCCGAAAGACGTCTGCAAATATTGGATTCGGCAACTTGTATAAATGATTTACGCAATTTGCCAAGCAACGGATTTGAGGTGCTTAAAGGCGATAGAAAAGGGCAGTACAGTATCCGTATTAACATTCAGTGGCGCATTTGTTTTAAATTGAATGCAAATGATGAGCCTTATGATGTTGAAATTGTTGATTATCACTGAAGGAGGAAAATATGAGCGTATTAAAAGTAACAACCAATAAAATGCGTCCAATCCATCCCGGTGAAATCCTGCAAGATGAGCTTAATGCGATTGACTTATCTGCCAATGCGTTTGCCAGTAAATTATCGGTACCAACAAACCGAATTACCGCTATTTTAAACGGCCAAAGAGGTATTACGCCGGAAACTGCGATAAGATTAGCGCGCTTTTTTAGTACGTCGCCTGAATTTTGGTTGAATTTACAAAGAGATTTTGATTTAAAATCAACGCAAAAAATTATTGGCAAAAAAATTGAGCACGATATACAGCCATATGATGAAGTGGCGTAAAAAATTATTTATTGCGCAAACATTTTAAAAATATCAAAAAAACTGATTGATAAATATCTTGCTTTGCTTGCGTCACATCGATTTACTGTGCAGATTCATATTTATAGTTGACACTTTTCACATCAACATCCAGCGCGTATACTTTCGCTCATTCTTATGATTAGAGCGGATATTTTTTATGGGTTTCAAATGCGGCATTGTGGGTTTACCGAATGTGGGAAAATCCACGTTATTTAATGCATTAACGAAAGCAGGCATTGCTGCGGCGAATTTTCCATTTTGTACCATTGAGCCGAATGTCGGCATTGTACCGGTTCCGGATGAGCGTTTAGATAAAATCGCCGCAATCGGAAAATCACAACAAATCGTGCCGACTACGGTGAAGTTTGTTGATATCGCGGGGTTGGTTGCCGGTGCTTCGAAAGGCGAAGGATTGGGAAATCAATTTTTAGCGAACATTCGCGAAACGCAAGCGATTGTGCATGTGGTGCGGTGTTTTGAAAATGATAATGTCATTCACGTTGCTGGAAAAGTGGATCCACTGTCTGACATTGAAGTCATTAATTTAGAATTAGCATTAGCAGATTTGGATTCGGTTGAAAAAGCGATTAAAAAAAATAAAGGAAACGCAAACGCCAACGAAAAAATCGAACAATCTCTGTTGTTACGCGCACAAAAACAATTAAGCGACGGCAAACCCATTCGCGCATTACATCTATCACATGAAGAAAAAAAATGTTTAGAGCCATTTCAATTTCTCACGGCAAAACCCGTATTATATATTGCGAATGTAGATGAAGCAGGATTAAAGGGTAATATCTATTCTGATCGCGTAAAAAAATTATCAGAAGATGAATACGCACAAATTGTGTTGATTTGTGCAGAATTCGAATCACAGTTAATTGATTTATCCGATGCGGAGAAAAAAGAATTTATGGACAGCGTTGGCATTACCGAACCAGGATTGCATCAATTAATTCGCGCTGGTTATGAATTACTGGGATTGCAAACCTATTTTACCGTCGGCCCAAAAGAAGCGCGTGCGTGGACAATCGAAAAAGGATTTAGCGCGCCACAAGCCGCCAGCGTGATTCATACTGATTTTGAGCGCGGTTTTATTAAAGCTGAAGTGATTGCGTATGATGATTATGTAAAATATAGCGGTGAAGCAGGTGCAAAAGAAGCGGGTAAATGGCGACAAGAAGGCAAAGAATATGTTGTCAAAGATGGCGATGTGATTTTGTTTCGGTTTAATGTGTGACCACCCAACTTGACAACATTTGATTTAATCGCCAAAATCCACCTTCGCGTAATAAGCCACCTCAATTCAATAAAGGCAAAACAGCCAGAAGCACTCAAAATTGGCTGTTAGTGAGCGAGGCTGAATTACTCTTGGCTATGTAGCTCAGCTGGTTAGAGCACGGCATTCATAATGCTGGGGTCAGTGGTTCGAGTCCACTCATAGCCACTTCCCCCATTGATATTTATTTGTTGCTAAGCGTTATGCCGGGACGTCTTGGATCAGCAGGAATTGCTGAACCGTTTTCTTTTCGCTTCGCGTCAAAAAACGTCACCCATGCTTTTGAACGTTCCGCGGGAATCATGTTACTTGTTTTTGGTCTGTTTATTTCAGGCGTTTTTACTGTTTTTTTTGTTTCTGTTTTTGCAAGTGCGCTCTCAATGGTCTGGTTTACAAAATCAGAAACTATTTTTTTAAACACCGGATTTTCACGATGCATTGTTTGAAACAATACATCACGCTCTTTTTCTTCTGTTTGTTGTGTGAGCAGTGTTGCATTGGCATGTTCTTGTGATAGTTGTTCTGCAATTTCTTTTTCTAAAAAAGTTTTTCTTCTTACGTGTTCTTTAATGACTGCTTGTAAGTCAATTCCATTGCCTGAGAAAAAACTCGTGGGTGGAATAGTGATGCCGCGTTCGCGTTTTCCCCATTTGCGCATAAACAACCTCCTTGTGGTTTAGGAACATGTACATGTTCCTTATTTAAAAAATCATCATGACACTGCTAATTTCTCCGTGGGTTTTTCAGTTGAGCAATCCGTTTCCCAACCTTCTACGCGAGAAGCGGCTTCCCGAAAAAATAATCCCGCTTTATTTTGATACGCTGTTAACAATGTTTCTGATTCTTTTATCAATGGCTTCAAATTGTGCTCAAGAAGTTGCTGTTGTAATTGACGCAAACGTAAAACTTCCGTAAAACTTCGTTATGTAAAAATTTACTGTAATGATCTTGTTTTGGGGGAGGCAGGTATCTAAATGGATTTTCTGATTGAACAGGTGAGCTTGATTGAACAGGTGAATTTCCATCACCACATGATGCCGCAAATACATTAAGAAATTCGCGCATACCGCACTCCTTGCGTTAACACTCTTTATCCAGCATAGCGTTAAATGAAGTTATTGTAAAAAAGAAGGCAGTTCTTTTGATTTGCCAGTAGCTATTTGCATCAATTGTTTTTTGATTGTGAGCTGTTGATCAATGGTATTAATGGTAAAATCTCGTAGATAATTGAATGCGTTAGAATCTATCGCAAATAACTCTTTAAGTTGTCGCATCGCGCAAATAATCGGTGTGTTTTCAGATTTTCGCCAGCGCGTGTAGCGACGCAAAACACGAAAATCACCCAAAGATTTTTTATTTTCACGCGCTTCTCGTAAAATCTGCGCCAAACAGGCCGCGTCCATTAACCCTAAGTTTACGCCTAATCCTGCGAGCGGATGAATGGTGTGAGCCGCATCGCCGACCAAGGCGAAATGACTAGAAACATAATCACTCGCGTGTCGCATGATTAATGAAAATGATGCGCGCTCAGATATGATTTTTAATTTTCCCAATTTAAAATCCAGCGTGCGTGTTAATTTTTCTGCAAAAATATCATCTGAATTTTTCATTAATTCATCCGATATATTCTCATCCGCAGACCAGACGAGCGCGGTATGATTTTTGTTTTTTAATGGCAGCAATGCAACTGGACCCGTTGTTAAAAATTTTTGATAAGCAATATTATCGTGCGGCAATTCTGTTTTAATCACCGCAATAATGGATTGTTGATAATAGGATCGTGTGTGCATATTCATTTGCATTTGCTCGCGCACCCAAGAATTGGCACCATCCGCACCCACTATTAAATCAGTTTCGATTTTCTCTGTGTTATTTAAAAATAAAATTATTTTATTTTTTTCTATCAAGCATTTTTCAGGAGAAACAGGTTGATAAAAATCGATATCGGATAATTTTTTTCGCAATGCACTTATTATCGCAGAATTATCTACAATCCAACCCATTTCAGTTTGTTGAATATCGTCACTATTAAAATGCAATTGCGCATGTTGCGCATGATCCCAAATGTGCATTTTCTGCAATGGAGTCGCATCTGTTTTTAATAATTCCCACACACCAAGATAATCCAATAATTTTTGTGATGTTAAGTGAATGGCGCTGACGCGTGCAGTCGGTTGATCGTAAGATAAGTTTATTTTTTGTGATTCAATAACACAAACAGAAAAATTATCTTTGTTGAGCAGTGTTGCCAGCGATAAACCGACCATGCCTGCACCCACAATCACGACATCATATTTTTTCATTGGTGTTGCCCATGGCGCGATTCACTAATTTTTTTTTGATGGGATGCATTAAATCCGTGGTTAATAATCCCAGTCCGCGTAAGTTGCCAATAAAAGGTAGCTCAAAAATAGAGGTTAATGAGTTGGTGACACAAAAAATAGCTTGTTGGTGATCATTAATTTGTTCTTCATATTTTTTTAACAAAGACCATTCCTCGATACGTTTATTATTTTTTTTAGCCTTCATTAAAATATTCGCCAATATCGCCACATCATGCAGACCCAAATTAAATCCTTGCGCCGCAACGGGATAAATTGTGTGTGCCGCATTGCCGAGCAACACAGCAGATTGTGCAATTTGTTTTTTTGCAATCACTGTTTTTAATGGGAATTCAGTGATTTTTTTTGCATCAGCAATCAATAATCGCCCTTCAAATGTTTCTTGCAGAAAATATAAAATGGCGTCGTGATTCCAAGCAGCCATTTTTTTTGCAACGCGCGGTGTGATCGTCCAAACCAATTGTGCTTTATTTTTTTCGAATAACGGCAAGAGGGCGAGAACACCGCAATTCGTAAATCGTTCGTAAGCGGTATGATTGTGTTGTTCAGATAAAGTTAATTGATAAATGTGTGCAACATCGCCCGATTTTTTTTCTGCGTGATTTATTTTTAATAATTCACGACAATGTGACTGTGTGCCGTCTGCTGCAACCAATAAATCAGCAAAAATAGTTTCATCTCCATTATTTGTTTTTATTTTTATATCAACACCGTTTACATGATTATTTATTTTTTCTATTGTCTGAATTGACGTGACAGTGATATTTTTTCGACTGGCAGCGTGTTGATATAAAGCGAGTTGTAAAACAGAAAAAGGGACAACGAATCCGAGCGCGGGAATATTTTCTTCTTTTGCTGAAAAATGAGTAACGCCTAATTTTCCTTTTTCAGAAACGTGTACCGATAAAATGGGACACGCGTTTTTTTCTAATTCACTCCAAACACCAAGGGTATTTAAAATGCGATAGCTGCCGTAAGATAATGAAATCGGTCGCGAATGGGTGTTGGCTTGTGACAACACATCGGGTAAATGATTTTCTAAAATTCGAATTGAAAAATCAGCCTGCGCAATGCTGAGCGCAAAACTCGTGCCAATCAATCCGGCGCCCACAATGACAATATCTGATTTTTTACTCATCGTTTTTATGTACAGTTTATTATTTTTAGTGCGCGAGTATGGTAACATATTTTTTAAAAAGTGAGATTTTGCAATGAAATCAGTTTCAGAAAAATTAACCAAGCTAAGACAATTGATGGCAGATAAAAATATTGATTTTTATTATGTACCAACACGCGATGATCACAATAATGAATATGTGCCGCCACATTGGCAGCGTCGTCCGTGGTTAACTCATTTCACAGGATCTTATGGTGAAGCATTGGTCGGTTTAGAAAAAGCATATTTATGGACTGATCCACGTTACACCCTTCAAGCAGAACAAGAATTAGATTTAACTGAATTTCAACTCATGAAGCAATTACAAGGTGTTGCAGCGCCGGTGAGTGTGTGGCTGGGAGAGAATGCATTTAACTGCACTGTGGGTGTTGATCCGAGTGTGTTGAGTATGGCACAACGTCGTCAGTGGAGTGCGGTGTTATCAAATGCGCACAGTGAATTAATGGCTATACCTGACAATTTGGTTGATGCAATCTGGAATGATCAACCTTTATTGGAATTAAATCGCATACAAATTCTTGATGTAAAATACACAGGATTTTCCGTATCAGAAAAATTAGAACGTGTACGTGATGCGATGAAAACAGTGGGTGCGGATGCGTTGGTGATTTCGCAATTAGATGAAACTGCATGGCTCTACAATATTCGCGGCAATGATGTTCCTTATAATCCACTGGTGATTAGTTATGCCATCGTTACGATGGAAGAAGCCTTTTTATTTGTTAATTTAGAGTGCGTTGACGAATCTGATTTCTCTTATTTTGCGGAACAAAATATTGCGCTTGAGCCTTATGATCAATTTCAAGAAACGCTGCAGCAATTAGAGGGTAATGTTTGGGTTGATCCGGCAACAACCAGTTGGTGGGTGGAATTGCAGTTAGATCAAACTTTTTTAATTGAAAAACCATCGCCAATTTTATTAATGAAAGCCATTAAAAATGAAACGGAATTAGCGGGCATGCGTGAAGCGCATCGTATCGATGCAATCGCTGTTGTGAAATTTTTACAGTGGATTGAAAAACACTGGCGTGATGGTGTGAATGAAATTTCAGCAAGCGAACAATTAGAAAAATTTCGTCGCGATGATGAACGTTGTTTGGATCTGAGTTTCCCGACGATTTGTGGTTTTGCGGATCATGGTGCGATTGTTCACTATCATGCTTCAGAAGAAACAAATTATGAAATTGATGATCAAGCAATGTTGCTGGTTGATTCGGGTGCGCAGTATTTTGAAGGCACGACTGATATCACGCGTACTATTCATTTAGGAGAACCCACCGCGGAACAAAAAAGAGATTACACGTTGGTGTTGAAAGGGCATCTTGCATTACGCCATATTCCTTTTCCACACGGTGCTTGTGGCGAACATGTTAATACCATTGCACGTATTCCACTGTGGACGAATGGATTGGATTTTGGTCATGGCACAGGACATGGTGTTGGGTGTTATTTGTGTGTGCATGAAGGTCCGCAACGAATTGCGTATGGCGCATCGGGTGTGCCGCTAAAACCTGGCATGATTGTGAGTAACGAACCCGGTTTATATCTGACTGGACAATATGGCATTCGCATCGAAAATGTCTGTGAAATTGTGGAGAAAATTGCGGCGGATGAAAGTCGTTCTGGTAATGGTCCTTTTTATGGATTAGCTGATTTGACGATGGTGCCTTATGCGCGAAAATTAATTGATATTCATTTGCTCGCGCCACAAGAAATACAATGGATTAATGACTATCATCACGACATTTATCATTTTATCGTAGAAGATTTGCCATCAGAGGTTCGTGAGTGGTTGAAGGAGGCGACGGCACCGTTGTAGAATGAAAAATGAAACTAGTTTTATTGTCAAGGAAGACCAATGAACTCAACTGAACTGGATCATTTGGGATTGCAGATTGATCATATGATGCATATGATCGAAACTCTGCAATTAGAGAATGCAACACTGCGACAAAAAATAGCGGTGCACATTCAAGAGCGTGCGCGATTGCAGCACATTCATCAGCGTGCAACCAAGCAGGTCAGACAAGTCATCAAGCAAATCAAGGAAGAATTATCATGAGCAACGATCACATACTGGCTATTACTGTTTTCGATCGTACGTATCAAATCAAATGCCCCCCAGAAGAAGTAGCGCAATTACAAGAAGCAGCGCAATATCTGAATTCACTTATGCGAAAAATGAGTCAGTCGAGTCAGTCGGTCAATATAGAACGTTTGTCTGTAGTGGCAGCGCTTAATATTTCACAAGAATTACTGACTTATAAAAATCAAAAAAATGCTTATATCGATGCCATGCATGAGCAAATTAAAACAATGCAACGACGCATTCAGAAATTTCTCGGAGCAAAGGAAGAAGTGGAGGTGTGAGAAAAAAAATTCGCGATTATCGTAAAAATTTATCGCTTCATCAAGTTCAGACCATTTCAAAAAAAATTTCGGATAAGATTATTCAGCTTCCCGAATTCGTTAATAGCAAAAAAATTGCTGGTTATATTTCAGATGAAAATGAAATTGATCTTTTCTATTTAATTTCACACACACGCGAATGCAATAAATTATTATACTTGCCCGTGATCTCAGCGAATCATCAATTAGATTTTTATTTAATTGATTCAACTACGCAATTTATTAAAAATAAATTTGGCATGGATGAACCGGTTGTTGATCATCAGCAGGCTATTTTGCCTGAAAAATTAGATTTAATATTAATTCCGTTGGTTGCTTTCGATATTCATTGCAATCGGTTGGGTCGCGGCGCAGGTTACTATGATCGCACGCTCGCATTTGCAAAAAATAAATCAATACCGCAACGACCAACGCTAATTGGCGCGGCGTATGAATTTCAAAAAGTAGACAATATTATTCCAGAAAGTTGGGATGTGCCGATGGATTATGTTGTGACGGAAGAGCAGATATACCAAAACCACACTCCACGCCATCGCACCCAGCATGCTATTTCTTAAAAACGGTAATGCCGCGATATAACAATTTAATAATCCTTGCGCTGTGTGTGCATACAATGCGGTGGTGATCCAAGTTCCAAAATCCGTCCACACCCAAAAAATAACAGCAGAAAAAGCAGAATACAAAATCGCATTTAATATAGTTGATTTTTTTGAAAATAAAAATCCGATCACGGCAACCATTAACCATCCTGAATAGGTAAATAGTGTCCACGATCCAAAAACAGCATAGTGAAATAAAAAATGCAAAATAAAATCAGATAAAAATAAAGTAATCAGGATAATTAAAAACGAAAAACGTTTTGAGAAAACAATGGGTGCCAGTAAACACAGTGACGTGAGTGGGGTGGCATCGGGAACGTGAATGATCAGTCGCCCGAAAACACCGATCGCAACCCATAATAAAAATAAAAAATAAGCAGGCATGATTTTTATCCTTTCTAATACTTGTATTATGAACGAAACGTACTTACCTGTGCTGAATAACTTACATTTTCCAAAACCAGCGCTATAATGACCGCAAATTTAATATACATATGTAAGGTCTTTTTATGACGATCAATGTTAGCCATTCTTACACGATTCGAATTGTTCTGCCACAACGTGGAAATACATTTGCGAATGTGCTGTCGGTTATTCATGAATTGGGTGGGCACGTTGGTGCGATTGATATTGTCAAAACAGAAGATGATTTTATTACACGTGATATTACGATTGAAACACATGGCGAGGATCATGCTAATACGATTCATGATGCGTTAGAAAAAATTAAAGAAATCGAAGTACGATACATGTCTGATCGTACTTTTATGCTGCATTTAGGCGGAAAAATTGAAATAAAAAGTAAAGTGTCGGTTTCACATCGAGATGATTTGTCAATGGTGTACACGCCAGGCGTGGCACGTGTGTGTATGGCGATTCATGATTCACCTGAAAAAGCATTTAATTTGACGATTAAGAAAAATACGGTTGCGATTGTGTCAGATGGCACTGCTGTGTTGGGTTTGGGCGACATTGGTCCGCTGGCGGCGATGCCGGTGATGGAGGGTAAAGCAATGTTGTTTAAAGAATTTGGTAACGTCGATGCCTTCCCTATTTGTCTCGCAACAAAAAATACTGAGGAAGTGATTCAAGCAGTCAAAATGATTGCACCCAGTTTTGGTGGGATTAATTTAGAAGATATTTCAGCGCCGCGTTGTTTTGAAATTGAAAATCGTTTACGCCAAGAATTGGATATCCCTGTTTTTCATGACGATCAACATGGAACCGCAGCGGTGATGACGGCTGCACTCATTAATTCGCTTAAAATTGTTAAGAAAAAAATGGGCGATCTAAAAGTAGTATTTAACGGTGTGGGTGCAGCAGGAACAGCGTGCACGAATATGCTGCTAGATTTGGGTGTAAAAAATATTATTGGCTGTGATCGCAAGGGTGCGCTGCACAAATCACGCATTGATTTAGATAAAACGAAAAAAGAATATGTTGCAAAAACCAATCCACATAATGAAATAGGATCGATTCATGATGTATTGAGCGGTGCAGATGTATTTGTTGGATTATCTGCACCGAATATTTTAACCATAATCGATTTGCAAAAAATGAATAAAGATCCGATTGTGTTTGCGATGGCCAATCCTGATCCTGAAATTATGCCTGAAATTGCTAATTCCCATGTTGCGATCATGGCAACGGGTCGCAGTGATTATCCCAATCAAATAAATAATTTGCTTGCATTCCCCGGCATTTTTCGCGGCGCATTGGATTGTCGTGCAACGGATATCAATGCAGAAATGAAATTGGCCGCGGCATACGCGATTGCCCATTGTGTTGATGAAAAAGCATTGTCACGCGATTATATTATTCCCAGTGTATTTAATCCGGCTGTTGCACCAGCAGTCGCAGCCGCCGTGATTGAGGCAGCAAAGAAGACGGGTGTGATGAGGAAGTAAAGGTATCAGGTATTGGGTATCGGTGATAGCATTTAATAACAGATCCCAGTAGGAGCATGGATGCAACCCATTTTAACCATTCCAAAACTAGACATCGTTTTTGAAGCAGAAAATAAGCCATATCCTGTCGTTTCCAATTTTCAATTATCATTACAGTGCGGTCAATGTGTTGGGCTGGTGGGCGAATCCGGCAGTGGAAAAACGATTTCAGCATTATCCATTTTGCAATTATTACCGCCAACAGCACGCGTGAGTCAAGACAGTAACATTATTTTCCATGAAAAAAACTTACTCGATTTTTCTGAAAAACAAATGCGTCATGTGCGTGGAAAATGCATCAGCATGATTTTTCAAGATGCGATGACCGCATTTAATCCTGTGCTCACCATTGGTCAGCAACTGCATGAAACCATTCGACTGCATTTACGATTCAATAAACGAGAAAATAAATTACGTGCATTATTTTTATTGGAGCAAGTTGGTATTGAGGATATATCGCGTTGTTATGATGCTTATCCATTTGAGTTGTCTGGCGGTATGCGGCAACGCGCCATGATTGCGATGGCGATTGCTGCGGAGCCTGATATTATTATTGCAGATGAACCCACCACAGCGCTGGATGTCACCATTCAAAAACAGATAATTGATTTATTAATTGATTTAAAAAATAAAAAAAATTGTGCGTTTTTATTTATTGGGCATGATTTGTCGATAGTGAAAAAAATGGCAGATGAGGTTATTGTCTTAAAAGAAGGAAAAATAGTTGAAAAAAACAATGCAACACTTTTTTTTCAAAAACCACACCATCCTTATAGTCAATTATTGTTTGATGCAATATTGCCGCTGACGCCTGAGAAAAAAAATAAAATCACATCAGATAGTTTGCTGACAGTAAATCAGTTAAAAGTGTATTTTCCGATTCGATCGGGAATACTAAAGCGTACTACTGGTTATGTAAAAGCGGTAGAAAACGCAACATTGACTATTAAAAAAGGCGAAACACTTGCGTTGGTGGGAGAATCAGGGTCAGGAAAAACGACAACGGCAAAAGGCATTTTGCAACTGATTCACAACACAGATGGAAAAGTTATTTTTGAAAATAATTCGCTTCCTGATTTATCCTATCGGCAATTACGTCGCCTTAGATCTGATATGCAAATCATTTTTCAAGATCCTTCTTCAGCGCTCAACCCTCGTATGATTATTTTTGATAGCCTGTGCGAAGGATTATTGATTCAGAAAAAAATAAAAAATAAAAAACAAGCCAATGCAATGGTGGATGACGTTTTAACACAAGTAGAATTGCCAACTGAATTTAAAAATCGATATCCGCATGAATTATCGGGCGGTCAACGTCAACGTATTTGCATTGCGCGTGCATTAACGCTTTCGCCGAAATTATTAGTGCTGGATGAGCCAACCAGCGCATTGGACGTATCAACACAGAAACAAATATTAGCGTTATTAAATAACTTGCAAAATACACTGGGAATTTCTTATTTATTGATTACGCACAATTTACCAATCGTTGCTTATTTAGCGCATCGTGTTGCAGTGATGTATCGTGGAGAGATTGTGGAACAGGGTGATGTGTCAGATATATTAACTGCGCCGCAGCATGCGTACACTCAAAATTTAATGGGATCTGTTTATGCATAACTATATTTTGTTTGAAGAAAAAAATCAGATTGGAAAAATTACGTTAAATAGATCGCCCGCATTAAATGCGTTAAACCACGCCATGTTTGTGGCCTTGTATCAGAAGCTAACGAGTTGGAAAAATAATTCGGCAATAAAATTAATATTGATTCGTTCCAACTCTGAAAAAGCATTTTGTGCGGGCGGTGATATCAGGGCAATTTATGAGAATAAACATCAGTCAATGGATGTGGTGAATGGGTATTTTCGTCTTGAGTACGAAATTGATCGCATGATTTTTCATTATCATAAGCCAACTGTTGCGCTGATGCATGGCATTACCATGGGTGGGGGCGTTGGTATTTCATTATATGCCTCACATTGTGTAGCAGCAGATAATTTGCGATGGGCAATGCCAGAAACAACGATAGGATTTTTTCCTGATGTGGGCGCCACTTATTATTTAAGTCGATTGCCCGATTTTATTGGTGTGTATTTAGCATTAACGGGTAATGCCATTGATGCTGAAACCGCATTGCACTTAAATTTAATTAAGAAAATTATTGCTTATGATCAATTTGATGCGGTTGAGCAAGCCTTGATGAATGCTGATGGCGATATCGAAAATCACACTGTGGTTTCCGTTATTTTGGAAAAATTTTCAAAGAAAATAGCAGATCAGAAAAATTATTTACCTAATGAAAAGATTAAAAAATATTTTCAATATAATACTGTTGAGCGAATAATCGATACTTTGCAGGAAGATAAATGTGATTGGGCGCAAGAAACCGTATCTACCTTGTTGCGGCGATCGCCAACCAGTTTGAAAGTAACTTTAAAACAATTACAATGGGCAAAAGAAAAAACATTTGATGAAGTCATTGCGATGGATAATAAAATTGCTCGCGTGATGTTACAGCGCCATGATTTTTTTGAAGGGGTTCGCGCAGCGATTATTGATAAAGATAAAAAACCACGGTGGGAGCCGAATAAACTGGCAGAGGTTAGCGATAAAGAGGTTGATTTGTATTTTAATTAGTTGTTATCAGTATACATTGTATATAACAACGTTATCTCATGAATATTTTTCGGCAGCTGCGGATCAATATAAAAAATAACCGGCATTTTTATTTCTTGATGAGGTTGCAAGGTTTGTTTTCGAAAGCAAAAACATTCTATTTTTTTAAAATAATTTCCCGCAATACCGGGTGTGACACTGGGTACTGCTTGCGCCGTTATCGTTTCATTTGAATTATTTTTCGCAATATAAAATATAGTTTGATTTTCACCGGGATGAATGTTGATTTGTTTTTGTTGCGGATATAATTGCCATGGTAATGTTGTATTCACGTTTGCTAGAAATTGAATGGTAATGCTTCGTGACACATCTATTTTTTTTGATTCTGTTGTAGCAGTTGAATTTGTTTTTCCTGTAATGCCGAATGTTTTACAAATTAAATTGTAAAAAGGTATTAGCATAAATGAAAATGCGAACATGAAAAGACACGTAAAAATTAAAATGATCAATAATTTCTTATTTTTGTTTTTCATGTTTTCCACTCTAATCCTTTCGCGCCGGGCCAGACTGGCGTCGGCGCTTTTTTCCCACCACGAATGGTTTTAATAACATTAATGAGAAAAATCATTTGCGCGACAGCAAATAGAAATGCGCCCACGGTAGCCACTTGATTCCAGCCGGTGAATGCCAATCCATAATCCGAAATGCGACGTGGCATGCCCATTAATCCTAAAAAATGCATGGGGAAAAATGTTACGTTAAAGCCAATCGTGGATAACCAAAAATGCCAACGCCCTAATTTTTCTGAATACCTATTCCCCGTCCATCTTGGAATCCAGTAATAAATGGCGGCAAATAAAGCAAATAATGAGCCCGGAATTAAAACGTAATGAAAGTGTGCTACAACAAAATACGTATCTTGATATTGAAAATCAGCAGGAACAATCGACAACATCAATCCTGAAAATCCACCGATCGTAAACATAAAAATAAATCCAATCGCAAATAACATGGGTGTTTCAAAACTAATGGCACCTTGAAACATGGTTGCAACCCAATTAAATACTTTTATTCCTGTTGGAACGGCAATTAACATCGTTGAATACATAAAAATTAATTGCGCGGTGAGTGGCACGCCGGAGGTAAACATGTGATGTACCCAAACGATATAAGATAAAATGGCGATGCAGGCAATAGCATAAATCATGGCGGTTCTACCAAATAATGCTTTGCGACTGAATGTTGGCACAACTTCTGAAATCACACCAAATGCAGGCAAAATTAAAATATACACTTCAGGATGACCAAAAAACCAAAATAAATGTTGATACAACAATGGATCGCCACCACCTGCGGCATTGAAAAAACTCGTTCCAAAATGTCGATCAAACAACATCATCGTCACCGTACCCGCTAATACCGGCATCACACCCAATAATAAAAACGCCGTGATTAACCAACTCCAGACAAATATCGGTAATTTTTTCCAGGTTATTGCTTTTGCGCGCATGTTGATGATGGTTACAATAATATTAATGCCAGCGAGAATAGAAGATATTCCTAAAATGTGAATGGAGAAAATTAAAAAATCCGTACTCGGTGGTCCGTAAGTGGTGGAGAGTGGCGCGTACATTGTCCACCCAAAATTCGGTGCACTGCCCGACATGAATAAGGTGGAGAGCATTAATAAAAATCCAAATGGCAATAACCAAAAACTCCAGTTATTTAAGCGTGGAAATGCCATGTCATGCGCGCCGATCATGAGCGGAATTTGCCAATTCGCGAGTCCTGCAAAAGCAGGCATGATCACACCGAAAATCATAATCAATCCGTGAAAAGTAACGAGCTGATTATAAAAATCAGGTTGCATTAATTTCATGCCGGGAGAAAATAATTCGGTGCGAATGAATAATGCCATGACACCTGCGAAAAAAAATAAAAAACCAGACAACCACAAATATAGTGTGCCGATGTCTTGGTGGCTGGTGGTGGTGAGCCAGCGTTTGACGTAGGTGATAAAGTTCATAATTCGTTATCCGTTATTAGATTTTACTTTCTCAATATTTTCCGGCTCGACAATTCCCGCATTATTTCCCCATGAATTTCTTTCATAGGTAATGACTGCTGCAATTTGTTCATTTGATAATTGATTTTTAAAGGCCTGCATCGCTGTGCCTGTTTTCCCATTTAAAACAATTTGAATGTGCGACTCAATGGGTCCGGTTGTAATTTTGCCATTTTTTAAGGGTGGAAAGGCGGGTGGCATGCCAGTGCCGTCTGATTTGTGACACACTGCGCAAGTGGATTCGTACGTTGTTTTCCCCAATGCCATTAATTCTTCTTTTGATAATATTTTTGGAGTTTGTTTTTTTTCTGCCAATGTTGCTCCTGTTTGTTCTGCAACCCATTTATCAAAATCAATTTGTGTTTTGGCAACAACAACAATCGGCATATACGCATGATGCATGCCGCAGAGTTCTGCGCATTGACCGCGATAAACGCCCGGTTTTTCAACGCGCACCCACGCTTCATGAATATAGCCTGGAATCGCATCGCGTTTCACACCAAATGCGGGAACCCACCACGAGTGAATCACATCATTCGATGTGACCAAAAAACGAATCTTTTTTTGAATAGGAATAACCAGTGGTTTATCCACTTCTAATAAATACCACTTATTTTTCGCTTTTTTTCCCTTGATTTCTTCTTGTGGGGTAGAAAGATTGCTAAAAAATTTAATGCCTTGTTCGGGGTAATCGTATTCCCATTTCCATTGGTGTCCGATAATTTTAATATTGAGTTCTGATTTTGCTTCATCATCCATGCGCATTAAAACCAGTGTTGCCGGAATTGCCATCACCACTAAAATTAAAAACGGAATAATTGCCCATAACCATTCAATTATGTTATTTGAATGAAAAGGCACTGGTTTATGTTTGCGAGATTGACGATGATAAATTAATGCATAAATTAAAACACCAAACACAATGACACCAATCACAACACAAATCCAAAAGATCGCCATATGCAGATGATAAATGTCGACGCTGATGGGTGAGACGCCGGGCGTCATGTTGAATTGAAGCGATTCCATGCATTACATCCGTTTTTTTATGTATGATACCAGATAACTGATAACTGATAACGGACAGCCAATGAAAATCTCAATCATTGTCGCCAAATCAAAAAACAATGTAATTGGAAAAAATAACCAATTACCTTGGTATTTACCTGCTGATTTACACCATTTTAAAAGTATTACAATGGGGAAACCCATTATCATGGGACGCAAAACAGCGGAGAGCATCGGAAAACCACTACCAGGTCGTAGAAATATTATTATCACGCGCGATAAAAATTTTCATGCAAACGGTTGTGATGTTGTTCATTCAATTGATGATGCATTAAACGCGGTAAAAACAGAGAAAGAGGTGATGATTATCGGCGGTGCCAATTTATATTCACAATTTTTACCTCGCGCGGATTGTATTTATATGACAATAATTGATGCGGAACTTGAGGGCGATATTTTTTTCCCCGAGTTAAATTCAGAATGGAAATTAACATCAGAAGAAAAGTTCTCGGGTGATGAGAAAAATAAATATGCATATCGGTTTTTGATATATCGGCGATGAGGTATTATGTTTGATAACTGATAACTTCCCCCCTAGACAAATCCCCCATTTTTTGTATGATTATCAGTCTTGCCTAAAATTGAGCATAAGGAGCTTAATGATGAAAAAGATTTTTCTGTTGTGTGTTTTTATCGTGACCTTATTTGGTTTTACTGCATCCGCCGAGGCCTCTCTCTTCCCAGTGGCAACATCCAATTTGGCTGCTTGTCCGTCTGTGCCTTCATACAAAGATAGTAATTTTTGTACTGAATTTGAAACAACCGTTATTTGTAGTTGTGATGCGCATTTTTCAAATAAAAGAGAATGGCCCGTTTTCTGTAAATCGGTCACTGAAGTATACACACAAATGATGGCGCTTTATCACAGCATTAAAAATGCTTGCACACAAAATCAGCCACAAGAAGATTTAACTGAGTGTCGAAATCAATGGCATTGCGCGATGTTTGGTAAAAGTTTTAGCGGTGTTTCTTGCTCTGGAAATCCAGTGTCAACTCAACCTTGCCCGAATATTAATTAAATGATGTTGTGATGGGAATGGTGATGCGATATAAAATAAAAATATTATACGCATTGCCATTCTTGTTTTTTGCATACCATTGTTACGCCAGTGCCTACAGCGATACGAGCGATTTATTTCCGTCAAAAACGGTTTATTTCGGTGTTAATATGGGTGGTGGTTACACTACTTGGAAATATCTTCTCGACACCACTGATCAAGGTAGTCAGCAACCCTCATTGCCGAGCAGAGTAAAAGAAGGCGGTCCTTCTTGGGGGGTAGTGTTTGGTTTCGATGTTGCGAAAAATTTTGCGATAGAACTGCAATACATGGAGTTTGCGGATGCGCATGTGGACTTCGCGCCGGGCAGCAGCTATTTTGACTCCAATGGAAATCCAGTCACCAGCATGGTTTCTAAAACGGATGCTTATTCGTTGAGTGGAAAGTTTTTTGTGCCAGTGGGAGTGCAAACACACTTGCGTGCGTTTGCCGCTGTGGGTGCTGGGTTAGTTGAAAGACGTGATCCGTTGATTGACGAAGATCCGAATGGCCTTCCGCCAGGCAATGTCACTTTGTCCTGTGTTTCACCCTATATGTCGGCGGGATTAGATTACAATTTTACGCGACATTGGATTGTAGAATCTGGTTTTCAATACTACACCGGATTTGGCGCATCGGAAATCAATCCGGTGGATTCATTCGTCCCCTTCGCTTGGGACGCCTACGGCCGTCTTGCTTATCAGCTCTAGCGCACGTCTTTTTCAGCAATAGCACTCCGACATTTCTTGCGATTTCGAATTTTTTGTTTATATACTGAGTTGACCGTGATTATCGACCATTGCGATCATGGCGTGGCTCTAAGGGAAATTTGATGGAATAAATTTGGAAGGAGAGTGGTATGCCAATACTAGAGAAAGTAGTTCGGGAAAAACCAAAACAAGGCTGGATGGAATCAGACACTGATTATCAAGCAAGAGTAGTTGTTGCCAACAAGAAATTTATAGAAGAAACCAAAAAAAATGTGCGACCCAATCCTGAAAAAGAGTTGCATGAAAAATTGAGTGCTCTGCAGAAACAAGAAGCTGAATTGTTAGCAAGAATTAAATTGGTCAATGCAGCAGCACAAGAAGAGTTATTAGGTGCAAAGCAAGCGCGTGCCAATTTCAATGAGCACTACTATAAATTTAATTTGCCAAAAGCAACTTTTGAGTCGAAGAAAACTGTCAATTCAGAGCAACTTCGAGAAAATCCTAAAAAACCCCCGAAAGTGATACATCGTCAACTTGATGGCTTATTTCAACAGCGAAACACCTCAGCGCCTCAACAAAAACGCAACGCAGATTTTTTAAAAGAGCTGACTGAAAGTTTGACAAAGGTTCAAAAAGAAATACAAGATGCTCAAGCAGCGCTTAAAGCTGTTCAGCACGCACATGCTCGCAATAGAACTGTGCAGCCTGACGTTGCAAAATTGATTTCAGAAAAAAATAAGAGAGCATTGTTCTTTTCGGCTAAAGAGACTGTTGTTCAAACACCAGAAGCAACTCCAGCATCCGCATTAAAATCATAATATTATTCCCCCTCGAGTTCTTCGAGGGGAATTTTTTTCAATTACACATCCAACAAAAAATACCGCGTATATTTTAATTCACCTGTTTGACGCAATGCTTTTTTGTGCACCAAATCAGCCAAATCACGCGTTGCGGTGGATGCAGACGTTTTAGCAATGCGCATATAATTTTTCGCGCTCAATCCACCGGCAAATCCTTCTAACCCTTCTGCAAATAGTCGTGCTAATACTTTTTCTTGTCGTGCATTAAGCTGACCACGCAAACGATCATAAAAGCGTGCTTTATTAATTAAAAATGAAATGAGTTTTTGCGTATAGTGTTGTGCTTCCAAAATCGTATGCGCAAAATAATTCATCCATTCTGAAATATTCAAATCGCGATTCGTTTTTTGTAGTTGCGCATAATACTGCTTTTTATTTTTTTGAATGATATGAGATAGCGTGATAAATACAGGATGATTGAGTGTTTGCATTAATACTTTTTGTGCGAGTGCGCGTGCGATTCTACCGTTGCCATCTTCGAATGGATGAATAGTGATAAAATATAAATGTGCGATGGCTGCGCGCGCTAGTGCAGGTAATGGATTTTTTCCTTGTGGTGCGGACTCATTAAACCATTTTATAAATTGTCGCATTTCTTTTGGAACTTGTTTTGAAGGTGGTGCTTCAAAATGTATGATGGGTTTGTGGATGCTGCCAGAAACAACTTGCATTGCTTCAGAATGTGTTCGATACGTGCCAATTTTAATTCGCCATTGCATGGGTAATAGCATTAAGTGCCACAAAAATAATATGTCATTGGATAATGGCGTGGAAAAATCAGCAACCAATTTTAGCATCAAGCTCGCAATACCTTCTTCAGCGGCTGGAATTTTTTGCGAAGAACGAATTAAGCCTAAATGTCGCGCAATGGATGAGCGCAAGCTATCGCGATTTAATATTTCACCTTCAATTTCTGAGGTGTGATAGGCTTCATCACCCATGAGATCCACAGTGAAATGTTTTTTTTCATCATCATTTAGATAATTGAGTGACCCGAGCAGAACACCAGCCTGTTGCAGCAGTTGATTTTCAAGCAGCTGCATTGATCGTTGATCGTATGTGAACTGTGGCCAGCGTGCGTGTTGCCAGTTCCATTTCATGGGCTATACTCACTATTTTTATAGCCCATATTATGCCATTTTTTGGGCTATAAAAACAAGCGCTATCCATCACTTCAGTATTGATTTTTTCATCTCCATCTGCCACTCTTCTGTGTCTTAAAGAGATCGCGTAGGAATTTTGTCGTGTCAAAGAAAACACCACTCTATGATCAACATTTAAAATCAAAAGCATTGATCGTCGATTTTTCCGGCTGGCAAATGCCGTTGCATTATGGTTCGCAAATTCAAGAACATCACGCAGTGCGAAACAGGGTGGGCCTATTTGATGTGTCGCATATGGGTGTGGTTACTATTACTGGAAAAGATACTGTCGGTTATTTACGTTTTTTGTTAGCCAATGATGTGGCGAAATTAAAAAACACAGGTGATGCGTTGTATTCTTGTATGCTGAATGAAAACGGTGGCGTGATCGATGATTTAATCGCCTATCGATTTTCAGAGTCGCATTTTAAATTAGTCATTAACGCAGGCTGTCGCGAAAAAGATGTTGCGTGGATGCAGTTGCAAGCAAAAAATTTCTCCGTGCAATTAAAGTTGCGTGATGATTTATGTTTGCTGGCGTTACAAGGACCGGATGCGATTGCGATGCTAGAAAATATTTTTGATAAAAATATCGCAGAAAAAATTGCGCAATTAAAGCCGTTTCAGTTTTACGATGTTACGCCCACTCCCACTACTATCGCCCGCACCGGCTATACCGGCGAATCCGGCGTTGAAATGATGTTGCCAACACAAGCAGCGATAGCAATATGGGAAAAATGCATTGCGCTGGGAATTCAGCCGTGCGGTTTAGGTGCGCGTGATACATTGCGCTTAGAAGCAGGATTAAATTTGTATGGCGCGGATATGAATGAAAATACCTCACCACTTATTTCAAATTTATCGTGGACGGTTTCATTTAGAGATGAAGCGCGTGAATTTATCGGAAAAAAAGCGCTTTTAAAAGAAAAGCAAAATGGACTTTCGCAACAACTCGTTGGATTAATTTTGGAAGACAAAGGTATTTTGCGCAATCATCAAAAAATAAAAATAAATAATAATAGTGTTGGTGAAATCACTTCCGGTGGTTTTTCACCGACACTCAATAAATCCATTGCGTTCGCGAGAATTCCGATGACGACTGCTGAAAAAGTATTGGTTGAGCGGCGTGGTGAATGGTTGAGTGCAAAAATTGTAAAACCAAAATTTATATAGGAGAACATAACCATGTCCGATTTCCCTAGAGAACTACACTACACCGAAAGCCACGAATGGGTTCGATTAGAAAGTGATGACACCGTAGTCATTGGCATTACCGATCACGCACAACATGAATTAGGTGATTTGGTTTTTGTTGAATTGCCAGAAACGAATGATGTGCTAGAAAAAGGCGATGAAATGGCGGTGGTTGAGTCTGTCAAAACAGCCGCTGATGTTTATGCGCCCATCTCAGGAAAAATTGTTGAAATTAATGTGCAATTAGAATCCCGCCCGCAATTAATCAACGAAGATGCGTATGGCAATGGTTGGATTTGTCGCATCAAGCCAGATAATTTGGATGAGTTGGATGAATTGCTCAATGCAGATCAATACGAGAAAACCATTTCGGAAGAACACTGATGCCTTTTATTCCACACACCGAAACTGATATTCAAGACATGTTATCTGCAATCGGCGTTAAAAAAATAGATGATTTATTCGATGAAATTCCCGTTACTCTTCCAACAGCAACCATCGACAATATGCCGGAAGGAATGGATGAGCAAACGGTCACGCGATTATTGGCAGAACGCTCACCACATTATCATCCTGGATCTTGTTTTTTGGGCGCAGGCAGTTATGAACATTTTATTCCCGCGGCGGTGTGGGATATTGTGACGCGCGGAGAATTTTACACGGCGTATACACCGTATCAGCCGGAAGCAAGCCAAGGCACGCTCGAAGTTATTTTTGATTATCAGACGATGATGACAGAATTAATGCAGATGGACGTGTCGAATGCGTCTTTATACGACGGTGCATCGGCGATGGTTGAAGCGGTTTTAATGGCATTACGCATTCAAAAAAATAATTCGCAAAAAATTTTAGTGCCGACCAATTTGCATCCGCATTATCGTGATGTATTACAATCCATTTTAAATTATCACACCATTGAATTAGTGGAATGGCAATATGATCAACCATCCGGTCGTGTTGATTTGCATCAATTACAAAAAATAAATAAAGATGAATTTTCTGCGGTTATTTTATCGCAACCGAATTTTTTCGGATGTATTGAAGAAATAGACTCAATCACTACTATTGCGCATGAAAAAAATGCATTATTGATCGCAGTGGTTAATCCAATTGCAATGTCATTATTAAAACCACCAGGAAAATGGGGAAAGGATGGCGCAGATATTGCTTGCGGTGAAGGTCAATCATTAGGTGTGCCGATGGCAGGCGGCGGACCTTATTTTGGATTTTTATGTTGTCGCAAAAAAGATATTCGACAATTGCCAGGCAGAATTGTGGGACGCACAACGGATGCGCAAGGCAGGGCCGGTTTTGTATTAACATTACAAGCGCGCGAACAACACATTCGCAGAGCAAAAGCGACGTCAAACATTTGCACGAATCAAGGATTGCTGGTAACCGCTGCAACACTATACATGCGACTGCTGGGCGGAAAAGGATTACAGTCTGTCGCTAAAAAATGTTTGGAAAATGCAGAGAAATTAAAAAAATTTTTATTAGAAATAAAAGGGGTAAAAATTATTTTTAATGCACCCACTTTTCATGAGTTTGTGATTCAGTGTGAAAAACCCATTGAACAAATTATTGCTGTGATGAAAAAAAATAATATTCAAGCGGGATTGGTTTTAAATAACTATTATCCGGAATTAAAAAATAGTTTGTTGGTTTGTGTGACGGAAACGAAAACAGACAGGGATCTGGAGAGGTTTGTGGCATGTCTTTAGGGAAACTAATGGATCAACATTTATTACGTGAACAATTACCTAACATTGCACAAACCTCCGAGCTCGACGTCGTGCGCTATTTCACGCGCCTTTCACAAAAAAACTTTTCCATCGAAACCAATTTTTATCCATTGGGTTCTTGCACGATGAAATATAATCCGCGCGCAGCAAAACTAATTGCATCGATGCCAGGTTATTTTTATTTGCATCCCATGACTAATGAAGATGATATGCAAGGCCATCTTGAAAATTATTTTGAATTGCAAAGTATGATTGCGGAATTAACGGGCATGAGTGGTGTGTCATTGACACCCATGGCGGGCGCGCAAGGTGAATTTGCCGGTGTGGCCATGATTAAAAGTTATCATCGTGATCGTGGAGATCACGCGCGAAATGAAATGTTAATTCCAGATGCAGCGCATGGTACAAATCCAGCATCTGCGCGCATGTGTGAATTTACGGTAAAAGAAATTCCCACATGTATTAAAACGGGTGATATTGATTTAGATGCATTGCAAAAAGCAGTGGGTCCCAAAACTGCGGGAATTATGCTGACCAATCCCTCTACATTTGGTGTGTTTGAAAGACAAATAAAAAAAATTGCAGACATAGTTCATCAAGCAGGTGGATTATTGTATTACGATGGCGCGAATTTAAATGCGATTTTAGGAAGAGCCAGACCGGGCGATATGGGTTTTGATGTGATGCATTTAAATTGTCACAAAACATTTGCAACACCGCATGGCGGTGGTGGTCCGGGATCAGGTCCGGTTGCGGCCAATGAAAAATTAAAACCGTATTTACCAACGCCGATGGTTGGGAAAAATTCGCAGGGATTTTATTGGGTGATAAAAAAAGAATATCCACAATCCATTGGCCGATTATCGTGTTTTATGGGAAATGCTGGTGTTTTGTTGCGCGCGCATATTTATTTAAGATTGCTCGGAAAAAATGGCGTAAAACGCGTAAGCCAATTTGCAACACTGAATGCCAATTATTTAATGAAACAATTGGAAAAGATTGGATATACATTGGCATTTCCAAAACGCCGCGCGAGTCATGAATTTATTATCACCGCAAAACCATTAAAAGATAAAACGGGTGTGAGTGCATTGGATATTGCAAAACGATTATTGGATTTTGGTATTTATGCGCCGACGATTTATTTTCCATTGTTGATTTCAGAATGTTTGTTGATTGAACCCACCGAAACAGAAAATAAAAAAACATTAGATCGATTTATTGATGTGATGAAAATTATTTTTGATGAAGCGCATGCGGATGCTGAAAAATTAAAAGGCGCACCGTATACAACGCCAGTGGGAAGATTAGATGAGGTCAACGCGGCGAGAGAGTTGGTGGTGCGGAATTAGTCACGGCATCAAAAATTTCTCGGGTGGTTGATAGCCGATCACCCGAGCAGTTGGAATTTCTTTTCCATCTTTGAAAAATAAAATCGTGGGTGGGGCGATGACGTTGTATTGCCGCATCAGTATTTGATTTTCTGCTGAATTTTTCGTGATATCAGCGCGTAATAAAACAAACTGTCTCAGTTTGGCTTTGATGACGTGATCTTCAAATGTAATAGAGTCTAGTTCTTTACAAGCAATGCACCAGTCGGCATAAAAATCGAGCATCACAATTTGATTGTTTTTTTCAGCTTGTTTTATAGCGTTTTCGACATCGGTAACGGAATGCACCATTTGAAAATGTAATGCGGCAACATGACACGAGGCATCTGATTTTTCTAACATGGCGAGGGGATTGGTGTTACCGTGATACGCACCCACCATTAATAAAATACCATAAACAAAAAACAACAAACCGATTATTTTTTTGAGTAATGCGTTGAAAGATTTCGCAGAAGATAATGCGCCCCAATGCAATGCGAAGCCCAGTGACAAACCCGCCCATAAAATCATAATGATTGTACCAGGCAAAATACGTTGCAACATAAAAATGGCAACCGCTAATAATAAAATCCCCATAAAATTTTTCACCGAATTCATCCATTCACCTGATTGAGGTAATATTTTTGGACCCATTAATCCAATGAGTAATAATGGTGCGCCCATGCCAATTCCCATTGCAAATAATGCAACACCGCCCATCGCAGCATCGCCGGTTTGGCTGATCAATCCTAATGCGGCAACTAACGGTGGCGTAACGCACGGTGATAAAATTAAAGTAGATAAAATTCCCATAAAAAAAGCGCCGAAATAGGTTCCCCGTTTTTGATGATGACTGATCTGAGAAACACTGCTGCGCAATTTTTCGGGGAATTGTAAATTAAATAAACCAAATAAAGATAACGCCATTAAAACAAATAGCCCGCTAAAAATAGCAATAATCCAAGATTGTTGAAAAATAACTTGCATGCTTCCACCAATCATGCCAAACAAAACACCCGCAGTGGCATAGGTGAGCGCCATTCCTAAAACATAAAACAATGAAATAAAAAATGCGTGCATGTGTGACATTTCTTTTTTTCCCACAATCATGCTGTATAAAATGGGAATCATGGGTAACACGCAGGGTGTGAATGATAATAAAATACCAACACCCAGAAAACTAACGATCAGTAGAAAAAAAGAATTTAAGTCACGTGCTGGTTGCATGTCATTTTCAGTCAAATGAATTGAAACTATTTTGGTTGTCGGCGGATAACAATAACCTGCTTTTGAGCAGCCTTGATAATGCACTTGCAAAACCAGGTTTTTTTGATCAGCTTGAATAATGGGAATGGGGATGGTCAGTGAGTTTGAATAGACTTCAACTATACCCAGCTCAGTTTTAAGTGGTTGCGTTGTGGGATAAAGTGGTTTCCCTAATTGAATATGCCGCGGTTCAATGACTTTAAATTCAAAATGCTTTTGATATAGAAAATAATTGGGTGCGATTTTAAAATTCACTAAGATAGTTTGATAATCTTTGGCTGTTGCAAAAAATTGAAAGGCTTGATCGGCAGGCAGAGGTTCAGTCGCGAAAGCACCAACAGAAAATAACATAAAACTGAATAGTAAAAAACGAAGGTGTCTCATGAAAATCCTTTTTCTATCACGCATTCAACCCGCGCAACACATACTGCAAAATTCCACCGTGCAAATAATAATTTAATTCATTTTGCGTATCGATGCGGCAGAGCACAGCAATATTTTCTGAATCACCATTTTCACGTGTAATTTGCACAGTTAAGATTGTGCTGGGTTTTAAGCCATTGGCAACACCCGTAATGCTAATCATTTCTGATCCAGCGAGCTGTACTGTTTTGCGTGTTATACCATTCATTAATTCTAATGGTAAAACACCCATACCAATTAAATTGGATCGATGAATACGTTCAAAACTTTCTGCAATCACCGCTTTCACGCCTAACAATAACGTTCCCTTCGCTGCCCAGTCGCGTGATGAACCTGTGCCATATTCTTGACCTGCAAAAATCACCAGGGGTGTGTTTTCTTTTTTGTATTCCATCGCGGCATCGTAAATGGATAATTGTTTTTGATCGGGAAAATGTTTTGTGTACCCACCTTCAATACCATGCAACATTTCATTGCGAATACGAATATTGGCAAATGTGCCGCGCATCATCACCTCGTGATTTCCGCGACGTGCGCCATATGAATTAAAATCTTTTACAGCAATACCATGCGCCATTAAATATTTTCCAGCGGGACTGTCTGGTTTGATTGAACCGGCGGGAGAGATGTGATCGGTTGTTACGCTATCGCCCAATATTGCTAAAATACGCGCATTTTTCACATCGTTGGGTGCATCAGGTGTTTTTTTCATGTTTTCAAAATAGGGTGGTAATTTCACATAAGTTGATTTCTCATTCCATGCATACGTTTTGGTTGACGCAATATGAATGGCTTGCCAACGGTCATCGCCATTAAAAATTTCACTATATTCTTTGGTGAACATCGTACGTGAAACCAATTTAAGTGCTTGCGCAATTTCTTCTGGTGTTGGCCAAATATCTTTAAGATAAATTTTTTCACCTGCTGTTGACATACCAATAGGATCTTTGTGTAAATCAATTTTCATCGTACCAGCTAATGCATAAGCAACAACCAGTGGTGGCGATGCCAACCAATTGGCGCGCACTTGCGGATGGATACGTCCTTCGAAATTTCTATTGCCTGATAATACGGCGCACGCGACAATTTGATTGTCGGTAATGGTTTTTGCAATGTCATCATTTAATGGGCCAGAATTACCGATGCAGGTTGTGCAACCATAACCCACTAAATAAAATCCGAGTTGATTCAAATATTTTTGCAAATCGGTTTTTTGTAAATAATCAGTGACTACTTTGGATCCCGGCGCTAAGGATGATTTTACCCATGATTTTGCGCTTAACCCTTTTTTAATCGCTTTCTTGGCGAGTAATCCCGCTGCTAACATGACTGAAGGATTGGATGTGTTGGTACAACTGGTGATGGCGGCAATCACAATGTCACCATGATGCAACTCAATATTATTTTCAGTTGAAAATGCTTTTGATTGATCTGGGATTTTATTGAGATCCAGAAAATCTTGCATTGCTGTCGGAAGATGATTGAGTGAAACACTGTCTTGCGGACGTCTAGGCCCTGCAACACTCGGAACGACTGTGGATAAATTCAGCGCCAAATGATCTGAAAAAATAGGTTCAACACTGTGATCATCGTGCCACATGCCTTGCGCTTTCATGTACTGTTGTACTAGTTCAACAGTATGTGGATCGCGATTAGTGAGTTCCATGTATTTAATGGTTTCAGCATCAATGGGAAATAATCCGCACGTTGCGCCATATTCTGGTGCCATGTTAGCGATGGTGGCGCGATCAGCAAGCGGTAAATATTTCAATCCAGGTCCGTAAAATTCAACGAATTTTCCAACCACTCCTTTTTGACGCAGTAGGTGTGTGACCGTTAATACTAAATCTGTTGCGGTGATGCCTTCATTTAACTGGCCCTCTAAGCGAAAACCAACGACATCGGGAATTAACATAGAAACCGGTTGCCCGAGCATTGCCGCTTCGGCTTCAATACCGCCAACACCCCAACCCAACACACCCAGGCCATTAATCATGGTGGTATGACTGTCGGTTCCAACCAAGGTGTCTGGAAATGCGTATTTTTCACTGTTTATCTCATTACTCCAAACCCCTTTGGCCAAATACTCCAGATTCACTTGATGGCAAATTCCTGTGCCGGGGGGTACCACTTGAAAACCATTAAACGTTTGTTGTCCCCATTTTAAAAAAGTGTAACGTTCATCGTTGCGATGCATTTCAATTTTCACGTTATTTAGAAATGCTTTTTTTGTGCCATATTCGTCGACTTGCACAGAGTGATCGATAATTAAATCAACTGGGCATAATGGATTAATTTTTTCTGGATTACCGTGAAGTGATTTCATCGCGTCACGCATCGCAGCCAAATCCACCACCGCTGGAACACCCGTAAAATCCTGCATTAAAACGCGCGCAGGACGAAAGGCAATTTCATGTGAAGAATGTTTGTTATCGAGCCACGCTGAAAATGCGTCGATGTCCGCTTTGGTGGTGGTAGAACCCTCTTCGTTTCGTAGCTGATTTTCCAATAAAATTTTTAATGAAAAGGGTAATTGATTTATTTTAGGAAATGTTTTGGCAAGCTCGGGCAGGCTGAAATAATGATAAGTTTTGTCATTGATCTTGAGGGTGCTGCGTGTTTTGTATGAGTCTTTCATGATAACCTCGGTGAAAACAAATTGAGATGGCGTATTGTATCTGTCTAGGCAAGGAATTTGAAGTAATCAATCTTTCCTTAAGGATGGACTTTATGCAGAGATCAGTGTGGGTACGTATCTCGTCATCCCGCGGCGTAGTCCGCGGGATGACGAGATACGTACCGACACTGATCTGCATAGAGCCGGATGGATTTATCATGTTCACGCCATTCTCAACTTTTTATTTTTTTCTGAGAATGGTGTCATGCTCTATCCTTCCTAAACTTAAACCTTCCTAAAAAAATTTTTTCAATGGGATTGAGCATAACAAATGCAACCGCAATCCCGATCGTAACATTGTAAAATCGTTCAAAAATAATTTTGATTGTTTCATGTGAACCGGGATCGCTCAGTAACATAATAGCCATTGCGATACCCATGGTGTTTCCCATACTGGCATATTGATTTTCAGTGCCAATCAAAAAACCACATAAAAAAAATGTCAATAATAAGGGCAGTAATCGCCATTCATAAGAAAAATGTAACAAAGCGAGCACACATAAAAAACCGATTAACGCGACAATCAAGTGAGAAACAAATCGAAAAAAACCTTTTTTAAACGTGACACTGTGACTTTCTTCCATGATTAATAAACAGGTGATCGTTGCCCAATATCCCGCGGGTAATTTGAAGAAATACCAAATTACAAATGTCAACAAGCAAGCCAGTGCTACTTTTGTTGCCGGGACGGCATGTTGTAGTTTTATTGTAAATTGCGGTCGTTTCCAAGAAATTATTTTTTTGGTCATGCCTTTTGGATAGTATTTTTTTACTATATAAAACAAAAAAAGATTTAAAACAGCAATGACCAGCACACCCAGTAACACTTCAAAACTTCGATCAACTGCGACGGCATAAAAATCTTGGTGAGTGATACTGAAAAATAATACGATTGCAATCGTCATGCCGGTAACGATACCGGCATAACTATAAATCGTAGGCTGTAAGGCAATATAACTTGAAAACCAAATCACGATTAATAACGAGATCATCATGATGGTAACGTCACCATTGGCAAGCATTGCGATGGTATATCCCATTACTGCACCGATGATGGTTCCGATGGTGCGCATCAAAGATTTTGAAAGTGTTTGCGTGAGTCCTGTTTGCGTGACAGCGGCAATCGTAACGACTGCCCACACACCGAGCGGTAGTTGAAAGTAATTAATCAACAGAAAAACAATAAGCCCCGCGAGCATCATTTTAGTGGCGGTGATAAGTGCAATTACATTCTGCTGAGTTTGCACTGGAAATATTTTAATAGATCTCATTTTTTGTATTTTACCGGAGATAATGAAGTATCGCGATGATTTCCTTTGTTGAAAAATGGGTTTTATAGTATCTTTCCCTGAACCGTAAAGAGGCAACTGACCATGTCTTCAAAAAAATTAAAAATGTCTCTATCAGATTCCGTGCAAAAATTTATTTTAGAAAATAATAACGTGCGTGGCGTGATTGTGCATTTAACGCAGAGTTTTCGCACGATACTGGAAAAACACGCGTATCCGCCGATTATGCAACGTTACTTGGGTGAGATGTTATTAGCCGCAACTTTATTGGCAGAAACCGTAAAATTAAGTGGTCGCATGACGATTCAATTTCAAAGTGATGGCGCGATTAAAATGCTGGTTGCGCAAATTAACGATGAAGGACAGTTGCGCGGTTTGGCACAGTGGGATGCGAATGTCAGTGAAGTAGAATTAAAAAATGGGTTGGGTGAGGGCATGTTGGTGATGACCGTGTTTCAAAAACACCATGAAAAGCCGATGCAAAGCATGGTGCCGCTTGAAAATAAAACCATTGCAGAGGCGCTGGCATTTTATTTTTTACAGTCTGAGCAATTGCCGACACATTTTTCGTTTGCAGTAAAAGACGATATGGCGTCCGGATTTTTATTGCAAGTGATGCCGGAGCATGATGATCCTGATCGTAAAACGCGCTGGACTGCATTGATTGATCAAGTGAATAAAATCGATGCGCGTGAATTATTTTATGATAATAACGCTTCTTTTCTGCAGTATTATTTTCTCGATGAAAATATTCGTTTATTTGATTCGCGCGATTTGGCATTTCATTGCGGCTGTTCACTTTCAAAAATGGAAAATGCAATACGGGTGATCGGACGAATTGAAGCGAATTTAATTCTGAAAGAAAAAGCAGAAATTGTTGTTACTTGTGAATATTGCAATCATCATTATGCGTTTGATCGAGAAGCGATTGAGAAGATATTTGAAACTCCCCCTTGAATTTCAAACATCCGCCCATATTCTCTGTGCAGGGGAACAATTACAAAGTAGTATTGGCCCTTAATTTAAGAATTTGTTTAGCAATTGAGGAGAAAAAGACGTGAATATTAGACCATTACATGATCGTGTTGCGATCAAGCGTTTGGATGAAGAACGTACATCAGCTGGTGGGATTGTGATTCCTGATTCAGCAGCGGAAAAACCTATTCGCGGAACCGTCGTGGCGATTGGTTCTGGAAAAATGTTAACGGATGGAAAAGTTATTCCGTTGGCAGTGAAGAAAGGTGACACTGTTGTTTTTGGAAAATATTCCGGAACAGAAATCAAAATCAACAACCAAGATTTAATTGTGATGCGCGAAGAAGACATCATGGGAATTATTGAGTAAGTAGTAACTAACAAGAGGATCGAGAAATGACAGCAAAAGATTTACGTTTTGGATCAGATGCATTGCATTTGATGGCGAGTGGTGTCAGCAAATTAGCAGGCGCTGTAAAAGTAACATTAGGACCTCGTGGTCGTAATGTTGTATTAGACAAATCTTTCGGTGCACCCACTATCACAAAAGATGGTGTGAGCGTTGCGAAAGAAGTGGAGTTAGCTGATAAATTTGAAAACATGGGCGCGCAAATGGTGAAAGAAGTGGCGTCACAAACTTCCGATTTAGCGGGTGATGGTACAACAACCGCAACAGTGTTGGCAGAAGCCATTTTGTTAGAGGGTATTCGTTCTGTGGCGGCTGGCATGAATCCAATGGATTTGAAACGGGGTATTGATAAAGCAGTTACTGCTGTGCTGGACGAATTAAAACACATTTCGAAACCTTGCGCTGATAACAAAGCAATCGCACAAGTGGGTACAATCTCTGCAAACTCCGATGAATCCATCGGAAAAATTATCGCACAAGCGATGGAAAAAGTGGGCAAAGAAGGTGTGATCACCGTTGAAGATGGTTCTGGTTTTGAAAATGAATTGTCTGTTGTGGAAGGGATGCAGTTTGATCGCGGTTATCTGTCACCTTATTTCATCAACAATCAACAAAACATGAGCGCAGAAGTAGAATCGCCTTACATTTTGTTGGTCGACAAAAAAATCTCGAATATTCGCGAAATGTTGCCTGTGTTGGAAGCCGTTGCAAAAGCAGGAAAACCATTATTGATTATTGCCGAAGATGTTGAAGGTGAAGCATTGGCAACTTTAGTGGTGAATAATATTCGCGGCATTGTGAAGGTGGCTGCAGTAAAGGCACCTGGATTTGGTGATCGTCGCAAAGCAATGTTACAAGATATTGCGACATTAACTGGCGCGAAAGTGATTTCTGAAGAAGTGGGCTTGTCGTTGGAAAGTGCGACAGTCCATGATTTGGGATCAGCGAAACGCGTTGTGGTCACAAAAGAAAATACAACGATCATCGGTGGTTTAGGTGATAGCAAAGAAATTAAAGGTCGTATTGCGCAAATTCGTACCGAGGTGGAAGCAAGTACCTCCGATTACGATCGTGAAAAATTGCAAGAACGTTTGGCGAAACTCGCTGGCGGTGTTGCGGTAATCAAAGTGGGTGCGGCAACTGAGATTGAAATGAAAGAAAAGAAAGCGCGCGTAGAAGATGCATTGCATGCAACACGTGCTGCAGTTGAAGAAGGAGTTGTGCCGGGTGGTGGGGTTGCTTTGATTCGTGCGTCACGTGCGATTTCAAAAGTAAAAGCGGACAATGATGATCAGCGCGTGGGCGTTGAGATTTTACGTCGTGCATTGCAAGCACCATTACGTCAAATTGTTCGTAACGCAGGTGAAGAAGCGGCAGTGATCTTAGCTAGAGTATCTGAAAACAAATCGGATAACTATGGTTACAACGCGGCAAGCGGTGAGTATGGCGACATGATTGAAATGGGAATTTTGGATCCAACTAAAGTAACGCGTACTGCATTGCAAAAAGCAGCGTCGATCTCTGGTTTGATGATTACCACGGAATGCATGGTAACTGAATTGCCTAAGAAAGAAGAACACAATCATGGTGAGGGTGGTGCTGGTGGTATGGGCGGCATGGGTGGAATGGGTGGAATGATGTAAGTTAGTAATAAGTACCCAAAAAAAACCCCACTTTCGTGGGGTTTTTTGTAGGAGAGTTAAGCGGAAAATGCTTTCGCATCGTCGAGGACTTAACGTTTTCAGTGATATCAATGTCGGTTGATGTAAGAGTAATCCTACTCCTCACCTCAGAATCCTGTCAATCAAATTTTGCGCAATTTAATCACAAAATGTCACTTCTCTCTTGTGGCGGGGCTGCAACACCATTTCAGCAACTCAGACTTTGTTTTAAATTTCTTGCATCGCGGAATGATCTTGATGAAAATAGCACTCTTCACGAAAAGGAATGAGCATGCTCACCAGTCAGTATTTGTTAGCGACGATAAAAGAAACTCCTGCTGATGCTGAATTAATCAGTCATAAGTTAATGTTGCGTGCAGGATTAATTCGTAAATTAGCCAGTGGATTGTACACCTGGTTGCCGCTGGGTTTGCGCGTATTAAAAAAAGTTGAAAATATTGTGCGTGAAGAAATGAATCGTGCGGGGGCGTTAGAAATTTTAATGCCTGCTATTCAACCGAGTGAGTTATGGGTTGAATCGGATCGTTGGGATCAGTATGGAAAAGAATTGTTAAAAATAAAAGATCGTCACGAACGTGATTTTTGTTTTGGTCCAACACATGAAGAAGTGATCACACACTTAATGCGCAATGAATTGAATAGCTACAAGCAATTGCCATTAAATGTTTATCAAATTCAAACGAAATTTCGTGATGAAATTCGCCCGCGTTTTGGCGTGATGCGTGCGCGCGAATTTTTAATGAAGGATTCTTACTCATTTCACATTGATACTGAGTCACTGAAAAAAACATATCAAGATATGGTGGATGCTTACACAAAAATTTTTACGCGATTGGGCTTGCGTTTTCGCGCTGTGTTGGCAGTGACAGGACAAATTGGCGGTGATTTCTCGCATGAGTTTCAAGTGCTCGCAGAATCGGGTGAAGATATCATCGTTTACAGCGATGGAAGTGACTATGCCGCCAATATTGAGCGTGCAGAAAATTTAGAAAAAACGCTACCGGTGAAAGAAGGTGATAATAGTCCCGATGGAAAAGGAAAATTAACATTTGCGCGTGGTATTGAAGTGGGACATGTATTTCAACTAGGCGATAAATACAGTAAATCAATGAATCTCACTGTGTTGGGTGAAAATGGAAAATCTTTTTATCCGCAAATGGGATGTTATGGTATCGGTGTTTCTCGAATTGTTGCGGCGGCGATTGAACAAAATCATGATGAAAAAGGCATACAGTGGCCCGATGCGATGGCGCCATTTCACGTTGCGATTGTGCCAATGCAAATGCACAAAGCCTATCGTGTTCGCGATTTGGCTATGAAATTATACAATGAATTGAAAAACGTGGGATTGGATGTGTTGTTAGATGATCGCACTGAACGTGCCGGTGTGATGTTTTCGGATATGGATTTAATTGGTATTCCACATCGTCTTGTCATTTCTGAACGTGGTATTGATGCGGGTACAGTAGAATATAAACATCGTTTGAGTGATGCAGTTGAAAATATTGCAATCGATGAAATCATTTCCTTTATGTCAACGTAATTCTTCTGTTACAGTTTAGAGTATGCAGCTTCCGCAAAAATATCGCCGCCCCGTACTGTTCGCACTGTTGTTACATGTAGCATTGTTGTTTGTCTTGATTTTTAATTTTGCGCCAACGGTATTTCGCATGCCACCTGCTTCTGCGCCGATGCAAACCATACAGGCCAGAGCGATTATTGAACCCAGTGCAGCAGAACACAGAGTGAGGCAACAGCAAGCGCAGGAGAAAAAAATAGAAGAACAAGCTGAGGCTAAAAAAGAATTAATGGAAGCGCGTGCAAAAACCAGTGCGTTAGCGGCAAAGCAAGCAAAGCTTACATTAGAACAAAAACAAAAAACAGAAAAATCACAACAGCAAAAATTGGCTGTTGAGAAAATTGAAAAAGCGAAACAAGCAGAAAAAGCACAAAAATTAAAAGCAGCAAAATTAGCCGCAAAAAAACAACAAACACAAAAATTATTAACAGAACAAAAAAAATTACAACAAGCGATGATGCAGCAGCAAATGAATACTGAAGCAAAAAATGTTTCTGCTGCTGTGTCACAAGCGCAGCAAGGTGCAATCGATCAATACAAAGCACAGATACTCGCTTTAATTCAATCGAACTGGCGAATTGATCAAGTGAACAGTCAATTGAAATGTATTTATACCGTAGCGCTTGCACCGGATGGCACGGTGTTATCTATCGCATTAACACAAAGTAGCGGCAATCAAGATTTAGATCAATCGGCAAAGCAAGCGATTGAACAATCATCGCCGCTGCCAGTCCCGCACAATTTGGCATTATTCAATCATTTCCGCCAATTGGTTTTAACGTTGAGTCCGCAGGGGTATTTGCAGTCGGTTGGTAACGTATAGACGCACACGATCTTGTTTTTAATTATAAAACGAGTACCATTATTGCTCAGAAAAGGGTGAGGGGCGGATGGCTGCTTTGAAAAAATTAAGCTTGTTTGTTGCGGGTTTTTTAATTTTGTCGTCCGCGCAGGCAGCAGTGCATTTGGTACTGACGCAAGGCATTAATGCAGCAACGCCCATCGCCATTATTCCTTTTGCCAACCAATCCAATAATGTTCCCGGGAACACAACGCTATCGCAGGTAATTTCAAATGACCTTCAAAACAGCGGTGAATTTCGTGTATTAACGCCAGGCGTGTTGTTACAACAGCCAACCCAATTAGCGCAAATTGATCAAAAGTATTGGCAAAAACAAGGTGTCAATGATGTTATGATTGGTCAAGTGCAACAAGTTGGATCGAATCGTTATCAAGTTTCTTTTCAGTTAGTTAATCTGTACGCGTCGACAGCAGCAAATACAGTTTTATTAAATCAAACTTTTACAGCGTATCAACCCAGTTTGCGTCAATTGGCGCATCACATCGCCGATATGATTTATCAAAAAATAACGGGTGTTCGCGGTATTTTCAGCACAAAGATTGCCTATGTTCTAAAACAACACTTGGATGCCAATCGTTCGCGCTATCAACTGGTGGTTGCAGATCAAGATGGCTTTAATCCACAGACTTTGTTGACATCAAATCAACCGATTATGTCGCCGACATGGACGCCGAATGGTCGTGGATTGGCGTATGTTTCATTTGAAGGTCATCACGCAGCGATCTATTTGCAAAATTTAGCAACGGGTGGTCGTGATTTATTATCACGTTTTCCCGGCATGAATAATGCACCGGCGTTTTCGCCGAATGCGCGTCGTTTGGCGTTGGTTTTAACATTGGATGGCAATCCGAATATTTTTGTGATGGATTTGGCGTCGAGAAAATTAATGCAGATTACAAAAGATTATTCTATCGACACAGAACCAACGTGGTCAGCGGATGGAAATACTTTATTTTTCACATCCGATCGTTCTGGTGGACCGCAAATTTATCGTTATGATTTCGCAACGCGCCAAGTGTCGCGTGTGACATTTGATGGTAGTTACAATGCGCGTGCTTGTTTATCTCCGCATGCGAATACGCTGGTTATAATGCATCGCGATGGGGGTGCATTTAATATCGCAAAACAAAATTTATCTTCAGGTCGCATGACGATGCTAACGAATTCAGGTTCAGATGATTCGCCGAGTTTGGCGCCGAATGGAAAAATGGTACTATATGGAACCCATTACGCAGGTCGAGAAATGCTTGGATTGGTGTCAATCGATGGTCGTGTGAAATTGCGACTGCCATCAGCAGAAGGGGATGTTCAGGATCCATCTTGGTCGCCGTTTTTGTAAGTGGAGTTATCCGTTATCCGTGATCAGTATTGATTAACTGATAACTGATAACTGATAACTGATAAAGGAGCTTTAACTAACATGAAATTTAAAAATCTTGTAAAAATATCTTTGCTTGCAGTTGCTGCAAGTAGTTTAATGTTATTAACAGCCTGTTCAAAAAAACCAGATGCGACTGGTGAAGGCAGTGGTTCTGGCAGTGAAACGTATGGCATGAATGGTTCGAGTGGTTATGGTAGCAATGATGGATTCAAAGTGAATTCATTGAAAGCGCCCTCTAATCAAACTTATTATTTCGCATTTAACAGTAGCGATTTGCGTCAATCTGACATGAAAGCATTGTTGATTCAAGCGAATTATATTGCTGCGCACTCGAGTGCAGTGGTTCGTTTGGAAGGAAATACCGATAATCGCGGTAGTCGTGAATACAATATTGGTTTGGGATGGCGTCGTGATCAAAGTGTTGCGCGTATTTTGGAACAACAAGGTGTTCACCCCAATCAAATTAAAATGGTCAGTTATGGAAAAGAAAATCCAGCTGTATCAGGCAATGATGAACACGCTTGGGCGTTAAATCGTCGCGTTGATTTTATTTATAAACAAAAATAATGTGAATATATGCGCTTGAATAAGTTCTTTTTAGTTGCACTTTTGTTTTGTGGTTGCGCTTTTGCGCATGAAGCGCCTGTTGTTGATGCGCAACAAGATGCAGTGAGTACTCAACCCGAAGCTGTTTCTGGTAGTTCCGGATGGCAAACTGTTACGAATGATAATGCGGAAAAACCAGCATCAACAACTTCACCACCCGTTGCGCAACAAGAATGGGCGCCTACGCCTACTCAACAAACTGCGCAATCTGGCGGTTCAGTAAATAAACGCGTGTCTCGCTTAGAGCAGCAAATGGCAAATTACACGCAAATGAATTTGCCGCAGCAAGTTAGTGATATGCAGCAAAAAATATCGCAATTGCAAGGTCAAGTTGAAGTTGATCAACGTGAATTAAAAACATTAACAGATCAACAGAAAACATATTATCAAGATTTGGAACAACAGCTTGCGCAATTGCATGCTTCGCCCACTCCCACTTCTGTCCCCCCTACAGCGGCTGCTGCTGTAACAACAACATCAGCGACGTTGGCAGCTGACATCAAAAAGGATAAAAATGACACTAGCGAAAATGATCAAACCGCAACGCCGTCGCTGGGTGATGCCGATGCTTATAATAAAGCATTTCGCTTGTTATCACGAAAACACTTTAATCAAGCGCAATCGGCATTCAAAAATTATTTGCAGGATTATCCAAAAGGACAATTTGCGGTGAATGCGCATTTTTGGCTGGGTGAAATTGCATTGATGAACCAACATTACGATGATGCGATTTCACAATTTAAAACCGTTGTGACGCAATACCCCACTTCTAACAAAGTTTCTGATGCAAAATTAAAAATCGCCATGATTCATGCCGCAAAAGGTGAAACAGATAAAGCGAAAAAAGAATTTACACAAATCAGAAAAGATTATCCTGGCTCAACGGCAGCGCAATTAGCGAGTATTCGCCTGCAACAAATTTCGGGCGGGGTGAGTTAAGGATAATCATGTCTCATCAGGATGATGAAATCGATCAAAAACGTCGTGAATTTCTCACTGGTGCCACTGTTGCCATGGGTGCAATAGGTGTTGCCGCTGCTTGTGTTCCCTTTATTTCTTCGTTATTGCCGGGTGCTGCGGAAATTGCGGCGGGCGGCCCTGTTCGTGTTAAAGTGAAAGACATGAAATTGGGTGATCAACTCACGGTGATGTGGCGAGGCAAACCCGTTTGGATTATTGCGCGGGGTGATGCAGCGCTGGCCTCATTAAACACCGATACGAATTTATTACGCGATCCTAATTCAACAGTGGATCAACAACCAGAGTATGCCAAAAATATTTTTCGTTCACGAAAACCACTCCATTTAATTTTAGTCGGTGTTTGTACGCATTTAGGATGCACGCCCACTTATCGTCCTGATCCGCATTCTGTTTCAGCAGATTGGCCTGGTGGGTTTTTTTGTTCATGTCACGGATCGAAATTTGATTTAGCGGGACGTGTATTTAAAAATGTGCCCGCGCCCATTAATTTAGAAGTGCCGCCGTATGTTTATTTAAGTGATGATGAGATTATGATTGGGGTGAATAAAGTGTGAAACTATTTTCCTGGCTTAACGCTCGTTTTCCTTTTCAAGCAATCTGGAAAAAACATGCTGCAAATTATTATGTGCCGAAAAATTTAAATTTCTGGTATTTTTTTGGTGTTTTTTCTTTAATTGTTTTAATGAATCAAATTGTCACAGGCATTTGGCTGGCGATGGTGTATACACCCACCTCCGCTGATGCATTTTCATCAATTGAGCATATTATGCGAGACGTGCCATTTGGTTGGTTGTTGCGTTATCTGCACGCAGTGGGTGCGTCCGCTTTTTTTATCGTGATTTATTTACACATGTATCGCAGCATTATGTATGGTTCATTCAAAGCGCCGCGCGAATTGCTGTGGATCATCGGAATGATTTTATACGTGATTTTATTGATGGAATCCGCAAGCGGTTATGTTTTGCCGTGGGGGCAAATGTCATTCTGGGCAATTAAAGTGTTGATTACCGTTTTTTCCGTGATTCCGTTGATTGGAAAACAATTGGTGATTTTGTTGCAAGGAGATTACAATGTATCGGGTGTCACTTTGCATCGATTTTTTGCTTTCCATGTGATTGCCATTCCATTGTTGATTTTATTATTAGTGTGGATGCATATTATTGCATTGCATCAAGTGGGTTCAAATAATCCCACTGGAAAAGATAATATTGAAAAAATTCCCTTTCATCCATACTACACCGTAAAAGATTTTGCGGGGGTTGTTGTTTTTTTATTTTTATTTTTTTTCATTGTCTTTTTTGCGCCAACGTTGCACGGTTATTTTTTAGAGAACGCGAATTTCTTACCCGCTAATCCACTAGTGACACCATTGCATATTTCACCGCCCTGGTATTTGGCACCGTATTATTCTATTTTGCGCGCGATTCCGAATAAATTAATGGGAATCAGTTTAGCGGCAGGCGCCATTATTTTATTATTTTTATTGCCATGGTTGGATAGAAGTAAGGTACGATCCATTCGCTATCGCGGAAAATATTCAAAAATTGCCTTAACTATTTTTATCATTAGTTTTGTGGGATTGGGATTTTTGGGTACAGACAGTTTAACCGACACGAATATTTTATTCTCGCGTATTTTTACTATATTTTATTATTTATTTTTTTTATTGATGCCGATTTATTCGAAAGAAGTGGGAGTCGGAGTGTGAGTGGGAGAACGATAGCAATTATCTTTTTATTTTTTATTCAGGCAGTATTTTCTGACGAATCGCCTATTCAATTAGAGCACGTTAACATAAATACAAAAGATTATGCCTCTATTTTGCGCGGCGCAAAAGTATTTTCAGGAACGTGCATGACATGCCACACCATGAAATATGTTGTGCACGATAAAATTGCAAAAGAAGCGGGAATTACTGCAGATAAAATGCCGCTAAATCAAAAAGAGTGGGTGTATGGAATAACGCCACCTGATTTGAGTTTGGAAGCGCGCGTGCAAGGAGCTGATTGGATTTATACTTATTTACATGCATTTTATAAAGATGCGTCACGTCCCACCGGATTTAATAATTTATTAGTGCCCAATACGGTGATGACCAATGTTTTGGCTGGTATGCAAGGTATTCAAGAAAAATTGCCTGACAGTGAAATCATGAAACCGATTTTACAATCAGATAAGTTACATTATTTTCAAGTGTTAAAATTAGTGCAATCCGGTTCGCAATCACCCGAAGCATTTGATGATACAACGCGCGATTTAGTAAATTTTTTTGTATACATTAGCGATCCGCATGTTAATCAACGAAAAAGAATGGGGATTTACGTATTAATTTTTCTTGCATTATTTTTTGTGATTGTTTATTGGTTGAAAAAAATGGTTTGGAAGAAAGTGTGATTGGTTACCTACTACTTCCATTTATACTAACCTAGTAGTACTATACTAGTACTTCAGTATAGAATGGTACGAATATGACACAAACCTTTCATCGCGGCATTGCTTCAGGCGAGGCATTTTGCAATCGGACAGACGAGCTGGCTCGTCTGACGCACAATATTCAACAGCTTACTCAAACTTTGCTGATTTCCCCAAGGCGTTATGGAAAAACCAGCTTGGCGTTGCGTGCAATAGAGTCTGTAAAATGGCCCTATGCTGATATTGATTTGTTCATGAAACAAGATTCTGAATCGGTGATGAATGAATTTTTTGATGGTATTGGGACGCTCATTTCTAAAATCATCAAACCCACTGAGCAAGCTATCCGCAAGTTAGAATCTTTACTAAAAAATCTTTCAGTCTCAATCAGAGTAGGTCAGTTGGGGTTTGAATTTACCGTGAGCCCCAAAACAGTGGACGCCAAAAAAAACTTGAAATCATTGTTGATTGGTGTTGATGAATTATTGGTTAAGCATAAAAAACACGCCATCATTTTTATTGATGAAATACAATCCATCAGCGGATCGCCTGTGTGTGACGAGGTTGAATCATCATTGCGGTTTGTTGCGCAAAAAACAAAAAACATTAGCTTTATTTTTTCTGGTAGTAACCGCCATTTACTCAGTCAAATGTTTGAAGATCGATCTCGGCCACTCTATAAATTGTGTCATAAGATACCGCTCCAGAGAATCTCAGCAGAGCATTATAAAAATTTTATTAATAAGTTTTCCAGAGTCCGATGGAAAGAAAATTTATCCAACGAAACACTCGAAGAAATATTTTCATGCGCAAAATGCCATCCCTATTACATGAATATTTTATGTAGCTACTTGTTTGAATCTAATACCATTCCAAGGGTGGATGACGTTGTTATTTGTTGGAAAAAAATCTGTCGGGAAGAACAGGGTTCTGTTGCGAGAGATATTGAGTTTTTAACATCAAAGCAAAAACAATTGCTCAGCGAAATTGCCAAAGCACCCGGATTAAAAGAACCTGCTGGGAAAAATTTTTCAAGCAGGGTTAATTTATCAGTAAAAGGAATTTTAGGCGCAATTGAAATTTTACTGAAACATGACTTAGTTGAAAAATTAGAAACAGGTGAAATTCGAATTGTTGACCCAGTATTGGATTGCTGGTCAAAATAACTCAACTGTACAGTGTTAAAAATCATTACTTATTTTTACTTTACTCGAAAATAAAATTGCAGTATTTTCGAAGGGTGATAAAAATAAATAAGAAACGAGGTGTATTATGAGTCGTTCTGAAGAAACAACATCACTTTTGCTTGATGTAGGTTATGGCAGAACCGATATCACGGAACCACATGTTTTTGCTGACACAAAACTACCTGATACAGGAAGATTATTTACAGCAGAATTTGCATTGCGCGCTTATACTGCACTATCTCGTACATCAATTGATAATGAAAGACCCACCATTCCATTTGGCCTGTTTCAAAAAGAATGTTTTTTTATAAAAGCGAAAATGGAAGAATTGAATGTGAAAGATGATGCTGTAATCCGAACATTTTTATCTAACATCAAGGGTATTGTTGAACATGTTGAAAAAGATATTGCAGTTAGCGTAAACATTGATGAGCGCAAAAAAATGTTTTTATGTGTTGTTGAACAATTAATGACAAGTATAACTGCGTTTATTAAACAGAGGCGACCTGATTTAACGAATCTTGATGTTGTTGCTACATATCCTGATATTAGTAACAAGTCTCTTGTATCTACTGTATCTACAACATCAGAAAATTATATGAAAACAAATTTATCTGACCGTTTTTTATTTACAAAAGCATTCGCAACAACAGTCTACAGAAAATTGCTTAATACGAATCTCGAGAAAAAGAAAACTATTGTTGAGAATAACGGTCCACTTCCTAAAATCAAAGACAAAATTGAAATCGCGAAAACCGTCGATGACATCATTTCTCTTGTCAATATCGTTTACAATGCGATGGTTGAAGCAAAACAAAAGAATGATTCAGCTTTGTCAGGGTGCTTTCCAACGATTTTGAAAGATATTGGCCAATATATTGCAATAACGCATCCAGCAGTTTCAAAAGAAGTCGTTGCCTTGTTGAGGAGCAGGGCTTCAGACGATAAGCGTGCTGAGTGTGGTTGGATTATGTTATGCGGTGTTAATGCAGCAGTTCAATTTCCGTTGAATGCAGCATGGTGTGTGCTTTCAGTTGCGACACTAGGTACTTTACCTGCTCTATACTACGATCATCAGAATGATTCTTATACTGGTTGTTGCCCCTCCTGCATAGACGTGCTTTGTGATTTGAGTGAGTTCGCACCATATTTTTATCTACCATATGATAAAAGATACAAACACAATGAAGAAGTTAACGAGTGTTGTCGTCCGATTAGCTCAATGTTGTGGCATTGCGGAAGATGGAGTTATGTTGGCGCTATATCCGAAGGATGTAATGAAAAAACCACAGCATTTCAAAATACAGCAGAGTCAGCACCGTCGAAGAGTATAGGTATGGCGTAACGGACGCACCTTCACAACCAATACACCATCACAAACAACGTCAACCAAACGACATCTACAAAATGCCAATACCAAGAAACCGCTTCGAATCCGAAATGATTTTTGAAATTAAAATCATTTTTCGCAAGACGCCATAAAATCACGGTTAATGCGATAATACCCACCGAAACGTGTAGCGCATGAAAACCAGTTAACATAAAAAATGTGGTGCCATAAATTCCTGACTCTAATCGCAATGACTTAATCGCATACGCCGTCCAATATTCGTGTGCCTGCATCATCACAAAAATAATTCCCAAAAAAATAGTGAGTGCTTGAAAAAAAATACTGTGTGCGCGATTTTTTTTGATAATGCCCCAATGTGCAATGGTAATGGTGACGCCGGATGATAATAAAATAAAAGTATTGATTGCAGGAATTCCCCACGTTTCCATCACTGAATGTATTTTTTTATAGTGTGTTATGTCAGGTGTTTGCAAGAGCGGCCAGCTTGATTGAAAATGCGGCCACAATAGTTGGTGGGTTGATGCGCCCTGAAATGCGCCGCCTAAAAAAGGCACTGAATAAAATCGCGCATAAAATAAAGCAGCAAAAAAAACAGAAAAAAACATGACTTCGGTAAAAATAAACCAAATCATGCCAAGACGAAACGAACGCTCAATGGATGCACTTGCTAATAATCCTGTACGATTTTCATTAATCACTGTACCAAACCAGCCAAACAGCATGACGAATAAAATAATGATTCCAATAAAAAATAAATAAATACCCGCTGTGTTTTTATGTAGCCAATTGGCGGCACCTAAAAATAAAAAAAATAAAGCAATGGAACCAATCATGGGCCAATAGGTTGGTCCTGGAAAATAATATTGTTTTTTATTTTTCTTCATGATCTTCGATATCCGAGGTTGGCAGAATTAATTTTTTTTCTAATAATTCCTCAATATGTTGTTCCATAGTATTCATTCCATATTGACGACCTGTTTGCATGGCAGAATACATTTGTGGAATTTTATGCTCACGAATTAAATTTCGAATAGCACCTGTGCAAACCAATATTTCATGCGCTGGCTGAACGGTGTCTTGCGGTGTTTTAAATAATCGTTGTGCAATCACAACGCGTAATGATTGTGCGAGCATCGCACGAATCATATCTTTTTCATTTCCAGGAAAGACATCGATGATGCGATCGATGGCATGTGCAGCGGAACTGGTATGCAATGTTCCGAATACCAAATGCCCTGTTTCTGCAGCGGTTAACGCCAAGCGAATGGTTTCTAAATCGCGCATTTCGCCGACCATGATAATGTCTGGATCTTCTCGCAACGCAGCACGTAATGCATTTTGAAATGCCAGTGTGTCACGACCCACTTCGCGTTGTTGAATTAAACAGTATTTGCTGACGAATTGATATTCAATGGGATCTTCAATCGTTAAAATATGTTCGCGTGACGCCGGGTTGTTGTTAATCTCATTAATCATGGCTGCTAACGTCGTACTTTTTCCTGATCCAGTCGCGCCGGTTATCAATACCAATCCATTGGGATAATCACAGGATTTCGCAAAAATGGGATCCGTTAAATTAATTTCTGCTAATGTGGGAATCGTTAATGACAGTGTTCTAAATGCAATGCTGATTCCGCGTGATTGTTGAAAAGCATTCACACGAAATCGTGAAATGGTTTCAGGTGCATAACTGAAATCTAATTCATGCGTTTCTTTGAATACTTTAAATTGCTCGGATGTGGTAATTTCTTTTAGTATTTTTTCAAGATCAGTAGAAATTAAGTTAGGTAAATCTAGCTGACGTAATTCTCCGCTTTTTCGAATAACGGGTTTTTCACCGGATGATAAATGTAAATCGGAACATTTATTCTGAACAGCATAAATTAGTATTTCATTTAAATTCATCATTGCTCCCGTTATTTTTTATGTGGGAAATAAATGCTTGCATAATGAAAAAATACCGTAATGGTGGGTGTTGTTTTTATGACTTTGTGATCAGCATCCAGAATGTCTGCAGAAAAAGTATGCGGGCCGCGTGGCAGAATATCGGTTGTGTCTGAAATTTTTTGAATGGTAAACGTAGTATCAGTGATGGGATCTGAAATGGGTTTGCCATCTAAGTTATATCGTATTTTGTCGCCTTTTTGTAATGCAGGATTGATATTCACCGTCACTTTTACTTCTGTTGCATTACTGATAGTGTCTTGGTTTTTTGGAGAACTCATTTCAAATAGCGTGTAGGGAACATGCTTACTGTCAGCGATGTCTGTGCTATTGGCATCCGCATTATTTTTGTCGCCACCACTTTGTGTGACGGGCGAAGAAGATATGTTTTCTTGCCCCAATGTTACTTTTTCAGCATCCGTATTGGGTTGATCAGTAAAAGTGACTACGCCTTCTTTATCTACGCTGCGATAAATGTCAGCATGAATAGTGCATGCAAAAAAAACGCCGATCATGAGTGCTGCGACAATACTATTTTTTACTCTGTTGTATTTCATCATACAAACCTTACGGCAAATTTTCTGATACTTTTGCTGATCCTGCTGGATCAACACGACCAACTAAACTTTCAACCGCAACACTATTGGTTGTTGTGCTACTGGGATTGCTCCATGTTACAACAACCTGTATTGTTTTTCGATTGACTGGCGTGTCAGTTGAATCACTTGAGTTAGTCACTGTCCATGTCATCGAATATGTTGCGCCGAGTGCGTTGGTCGTAGTTGCTGCAGTGGAGTCCGTAATATCATCAAATGCAAAATAGCCTGTTGTCGATGTGAGTTGTGTGTAGGTTCGAAAATATTGCATTTTATTTTGCGCTAGGGTCAGTGCGTAATTACGTTGATTAAGCAGTGAGCGTTCGCGCAATAAATTGGTTTGAAAAGAAGTTAATGAAAATAATGCAACGGCAAAAATCGCTGCAGCGACGAGTATTTCAATAATAGTCATATGTGATCTCTACGTTGATGAATATAAATTATTATATAATTTGATTGTGCGGGTGATGGTCGTTGTACTGGCGCTATCATTTACTAAATTTCCACCGATAGTCAGCGTGACGGTGCGATAATAAGTGTGATCGGTGTTGTTTCCTGTGATCGGCACGCTGGTAACGGAAACGTCGAAAGTGGTGATGGTGATTAAATTAGGATCGGTCAAATTAGTCCAGCCGCTTCCTGCGGAGCAAGTAGTACTACCAGTAGAGCGATATTGGATGGCGCCACCACTTAGTCGATATCCAAATCGATCGGCATCACTCATGGATCCATCGGTATCGGCGTCATACGAAAATGTTAAACAGGTGCTGGTGGTGGTTAAATCATCTGTGCCTGATAAAAAAGGATTGGTGTTGTTGGTTGAGTAATCTGTTTTGTACCAATACCCCGCGCGTTGAACATCAGAAACCATCGTATTCATTGCTGATTCTAACGCTTGATTGAGTTTTCCGCTATCCAGCATTTGTTCAGTGCTGGTAATAGCATTGGAAAAAATTGAAACGATAGCGGCAATAATAATAATGCCGATGGTGAGTCCGACCAACACTTCTATCAATGTTAAACCCGCTTGTTTTACGCTGTTTTTTAACATGCGATATAACCCCCTACCGTTCCGCCTGATGAACACGTACTCGCAGTGCCCATTGTATTAACGGATACTTGTGCAGAGTAAGCGCCAGCAATAAAGGTAGCGGTGCCGCTGTTTGTTGTGCCGCGTGTGGCAGAAAAGGTAATTGTGTTACTGGTAAATGTATTGGTTAAAGTTGTGTTGGGATAATCGGTGCCGGAAACTATCCCTAAATTGCAATTCGAACTGGATGCAGCGGATGTGCAATCACAAGCGATTACGCCGCTGCTCATCCCATAACACCAATTACTGATGTTAAAGATGAGCGTGGTAGGAGTGGCTTTTTGAATTGCGATAGATCGCGCCAAATAAATATTGTTAGCCAGTGTTTCCGTTGCGCCTTTTACGCGATTTTGTGCTACATAAGTTTGAAAAAAAGGAACTATTCCAACGGTCAGTATGACAACCATGAAAATAACAATCAGCGCTTCAACAAGAGAAAATCCCTGTTGTTTGCGAGAGAAAATAAACACACGAACCTCCACATTCCTTGTCATGACATTATAACTCCATTATAGTCTAAGTAGACATTTTTCTTTGCAAATTAAGTAGAATTTATGCTAGAAAATGCTGAACCAAAATGGATGCGTTACATTACTCGATGGATTGATCGTATTGGTCAATTTAGGGCTGCGCTCGGCACATCAACCAATGTTTTTGGTGATATCGTAGGGGTTGATATTGATGATTCATCCGTCGCCATTATTCAATTGCGAAATCCATTGGGCACTATTAAAGTTTCTCGTGCAGAGGTTGCTGGATTACCAACCGGTGTTATTTCTGAAGATGTGATTGTTGATCAAACTGTATTGACCAACACCATTAAAAAATTAATCAACAAAACAAAAAACAATATTAAAAATGCGGCAATCGTTTTGCCGGGTAATAAGGTGGCGATAAAAAAAATAAAATTAGAGTCTGCATTATCGGATGACGAAGCTGAAGTGCGGGCTTGGCAAGAAGCGCGTAAAACATTTCCTGAGTTGGCAAAAAGTTTATTTTTGGATTTTGTGCAAACGTCGGAAGTTGACGTGAGTGGTCTTAAAAAAAATTATTTAATTTTAATTATTACCAAAAAAGAAGATATCGGCCCAAGAGTAGAAGCATTACAGCAAGCAGGATTAATCGTAAAAATTGCTGACGTTGATTTTTATGCATTGGAAAGAGCGTATTCATTATTCTCATCTCAATTACCGCAGAATCATATTGAAAAATATACTGCACTCATTGATTTCAATCCGCACAGTATTTTGTTTTTAGTGATGCATAAAAAACAGATGATTTATAGCATGCGACAAGTGTATACCGGTGATGTGTTGGTTCCGCTCGTGCAACAAGCATTGGGTGTTGAGGTGACGTTAGTAAAACCAAAACCGGTTTTGTTGGCGCCATTCGCTATTCCCATGCAAGCACAAACCGAAGTGCAAGCGGAAGCATTATTAAAAGCAGAAGCAATAACGCATGTGCTCACGGAAGAGCAAAAGTCACACATGATTATGACAATACGTCGTCTATTTCAATCGTTTTATTCTGAAAATACAGGAAAAATAATAGATAGTATTGCGATGACAGGACGTTGTGCGCTGATTCCCGATATTACGCAACACATCGCGAAATCATTAGATCTTGCTGTTGTTGTTGCCAATCCTTTGTCTTCTCTTAAGCTGGGTGAGCATCTTGATGGAGAACGAATGATAAAACTGGGCCCTGCTTTTGCAGTTAGTTGTGGATTAGCAATGCGGGGTATTCCTTTATGGAAATAAATTTACTGCCTTGGCGCGAAGAAATTATTACCATCAACAAAAAGTTTTTTTTGCGGCTGATAGTGATTGCTGTTTTAGCTGGCGGTGGATTCTTGGTGCTCGCGCACCAATTCTTTTTTGCACAAACAACCTATTCTCAAAGTTACACGCGAGCGTTGGAGCGTGCAAAAATAAATTTAATCACAAACATTTCATCTTATTTTCAGCATAAAAAAACATATCAAGAAATTGCTGCTCGAGTTGTTGTGTTGAGAAATCTTCAAGTGAGTCGCTTTGAAACGGTGCGATTATTAAGCGAGCTAACCAAAGTTATTCCAGCCGGTATTTATTTGAAAAAACTGTCTCGCAAAAATAATGAAGTCAATGTGGCTGGTACCGCCAATTCGAATTTATTAATTTCTCAATTGATCAAAACCATTAATCATTCTCCGGAGTTGGAAGTAACGTCACTTCAGAAAGTAGAAAAAACAGAAGCGAATGATTCAACCATTACACAATTTGATTTGCATTTTATGCTAACGATGTCGCCTAGCGGGATAGCGCCTAGCGAAAAAACAAAATCAACCATGACCAATCCCATTGAAACCATTCAACAACATCGAGAACAACATAATGAATTAATTGATGCAGCGGTTAAATCAGGCACAGTCAATAAGAGTCCGTAATATGCGTAGCGTTGAGCCAAAAAAAAGTAGTTCGCTGGTTAAATTATATCTATTACCACCTATTGCCAAAATGCTGATCGCACTTTTTATCTTTCTTTTTATTGCGACCATAGGAACACTCTATTTGAAATATGATGCAGCGCAGCAATTAAAACAATCAAAAGAAAAAAAAGCAGCTTTAGAGAGTGAGCTAACCGTCAGAGCAAAAGAATATGGTGAATTAGTTTATTTCTCAAAAGATGTTGTTCATGCCAAGCAAGAATATGAGGACATGATTAAGTCATTTCCACCAGGAACAAAAATTGAAGAATTGCTGAGTGGAATTACAAAATTAGGAACGGCGGATGGATTGAAATTTATTTATTTTAAACCAGGGGTAACCGAAAATCATATTTATTATGCTTCGATTGCAGTGGATATTTCTGTGATTGGTAGTTTTCATCAGTTGGGACGTTTTCTCAGTGGTATTGCTAATTTACCCAACTCCGTGGTGGCGATTAATCAATTTAGTATTTCGCATTATGAACAAGCCGGTGTCCCGAAAAATTTATTATTGCTCACTTTTACTGCGACGCTATATCACACTTTGCCAACCTCATTGGAAATTAAAACATGACACGCAAAATGGTATTCGCAATTGGAATTCTTTTAAGCGTTCTGCTATTTCCAGGATGTCAGCAAAAAAAAACCCATGCTGCGCAAGATGCAAAAAAATATATCGATGTACTAGAAAAAGCGATGGAGCAAACAACACAAAAAGAATTGAAAAAAAAATCTGCTATCCCCGCTTATGTTTACGATGCTGATCACATACGAGATCCTTTTGAGTTACCAACAACAGTAAAAAAGAAAAAAGAACATGAAAATGTGATATTGCAGGATGTTGCGCTAGATAGTTTGAAATTAACGGGAATTGTATTGCATGACAATGATCGTGTTGCGATTTTTCGCGCAAACGATGGCAAGCTTTATTCAATCCGAGTGGGCACACGAGTGGGGTTGCAAGAGGCTCTGCTAACACAGATTGGTCGGAATGAGGTAAAATTTAAGATTGAGATTGATACGGGAGCGGGGCAGGAGTCTCGTGATGTCACCCTATCTCTGCAGGAGTCGCCACCATGAGACACTGTTTACGCAAAATGTTATTTTGCGTTTTAATCATCATGATTGCTGCCACCAGTGCGTTAGCCGCATATCAACAGACAAAGATTCCCCCTCATTATTCTGCATTGCAAAGTAATTCAACTGAAACAGAACACGTTATTCCAAAAGTGAGTGTCAGTGATGATGGTGCGACGGCCGTAGTGCGCACACCACAATTCGACGCAGCCAAATCAAATCGTTACACTGGTGATAGTGCAGGTCAGCGTATTTCTTTGAATTTCACGAATATCAAAGTGCGCGAGTTGTTACAGATTGTCGCACAATTTACAAAATTAAATTTCGTTATTAATGACACCGTCAAAGGAGAAATGTCGATTCATCTACATCAAGTACCTTGGACACAAGCATTAGATGTGATTTTGAAATCTCAAAATTTGGGTGAGCGTCAATCTGGAAATATAGTTTATATTGCGCCGCTGAGCGAATTGATGAAACAACAAATTGATGAGCTAGAAGCGAAACAGCGTATGAGTGATTTGGTGCCACTAGCAGATAAAGTGATACGTTTGAATTATGCAGATGCAGAAGAAGTGCAAAATATTTTAACGACTAAAAATATTTCCGTGTTATCGTCACGTGGTACAACCAGTATTGATAAGCGAACTAATTCAGTGTGGATTCGCGATACACCTGATCACATCAAAACCATTACGAAATTAATTAAACAAATTGATCATCCTGTTAAACAAGTCATGATTGAAGCGCGTATTGTTAATATTGACCGTAAATTTGAAAGACAATTGGGTGCGCGATTTGGTTTAACCAAACCGTCACAATTATCCGGTACGTTACAGGGTGCGAATCAATTACAGGTAGCGCAAGGTAATCCATCAGCAGTGCCCTTTGCGAATCGACTCAATTTTAATATTCCCGCAACCGGCAATATTTTTGGATCAACAACGCCCGCCGGCAGTATTGGTTTGGCGCTGGCAAAATTAGGCTCCACTTTTGTTGATATGGAGTTAAGTGCGCTGGAACAACAAAACGATTTAGATATTATTTCATCGCCACGGTTAATTACTTCCAACCAACAAAAAGCCTACATTGAAACAGGCGAACAAATTCCGTATCAAGATTCCAGTTCCAGTGGTGCGACAACAGTTCAGTTTGTGGATGCGCTATTGAAATTAGAAGTGACGCCACAAATTACGCCGGATAATCGCGTTATTTTAGATTTAAAAGTTACCAATAATAGTGCGGGCACGCCCATTTCATTGAATGTACCGGGTGGTTCGGGTCAGACCAGTGGTGTAACCAATACAGCGGGAACAGCAATTCCTATTAACAAAGAAGAAGAAAGTTCACGTATTTTGTTAAACGATAATCAAACTGTGGTGCTGGGTGGTGTGTATGAACGCCGAAAATCCAATGTCGTTACGCGCATTCCATTTTTAAGCAAGATTCCATTGCTGGGCAATTTATTTAAAAATACCGATAAAAGCACTGATGATGCTGAGTTGTTAATTTTCTTAACTCCGCATATTATTCACAAACCCTCTCAAGCTTCTTCATCGTATTAGAGTCAATTATGAAAAAATATTTTTGGGTTTACATGATTATTTTATGCTGCTTTTCTGATGCGCTATTTGCTGCAAAATATAATTCAGCAGCAGCGGTGACCAATGCGCGATTAGGATTGGCTTATTTATCAAAAGGATTTTACACACAAAGTAAAGAACGATTGTTGAGCGCGCTTCGTGATGACCCCGCAATTGCTGCGGGTTGGTACAGCATGGCATTTTATCTTGAAAAAACAGGTAATAATATGCTTGCAGAAAAATATTATCGAAAAGCCATTGCAGTTGAGCCGCATTCTGGTTCCGCAAAAAATAATTACGGTACTTTTTTATGTCGATCAGGCCGATATCCAGAATCCATCCACTATTTTGTTCAAGCAGCGAATGAAAAAACGTATTTGGATTCGGCGGGGGCGTATGAAAATGCCGGTATTTGCGCTTTAATGATGAAGGACAATAAAGCAGCGACGCAGTATTTTCATCAAGCGTTACAGAATAATCCGAGTATGCCATTTTCATTATTGAATATGGCAAAATTAAGTCACTTGAATGGTGATGATTCTGCCGCAGAAAAATATTTTGTTGATTTTAAAGAAGTTGCGCTGAATAATAAATCAGCGGCGACGGTGCAACGTTATCAGCAATATGTGTTTTCCAATGCAATACAAAATAATTCGCAAAGTAATATCACGTTACCACAACCGAAATAAAGTGCGCATGATTATTTACCTTTTAAGTTAGTCAGCTTAACAAATTCTTCGAATGCGGTAGCGCTTAATGGTTTTGAAAAATAATAACCTTGAATTTCATCACATTCGTTGAGTTTCAAAAATTGATATTGTTTTTTTGTCTCAACGCCTTCAGCAACAATTCTAAACTTCATCCGTTTTGCAATAGCGACAATGGCAAGCAAAACAGAATCATTAAAATGAGGTTGCTCAATCTGATCAACAAATGATTTGTCAATTTTTAAATAAGAAATATGAAATTGATTTAAATAACTTAAATTTGAATAGCCCGTTCCAAAATCATCAATCGCAATTTTAATACCCAAATTATTTAATTCATTGAGCGTGGTCGCTACTTTTTCTTCCAGCAGAAAAAAGCTTTCTGTGACTTCGAGTATTATTTTTTTTGACAGCACTGAATCGCGATAAATGACATGATTAATGTGATCAACAAAATGCATGTCTAGTAACTGTTTAGCGGAAACATTAATGGTTACCGCCACATCAGCAATGTTATTTTTTCTCCACAACCGTACTTGTCGAATAGCGGTTTCAATTACCCATCGACCAATTGAAGTCATCATGCCGATATCTTCAATAATAGGGATAAATTCCGTCGGTGAAACTTGGCCCAATTCTTTGTTTTTCCATCTCAATAAGGCTTCCACTTTATCAAATTTATTTTCTATTATGTTGTAAATGGGTTGATAATGAAGCTCAAATTCATTGTGTTGAATGGCATTATGTAATTCATTTTCAATTTTCATTCGACGGGAAATCGTGTTATTCAGTGATTTGGTGTAAAGGCATAGTTGATTTCGGCCGTTGTGTTTTGCTTGATACATGGCAATATCGGCATTGCGAATTAATGTTTCTGGATTGTTGCCACAATCAGAATAATGAACAACACCGATGCTAATCGTAATATTGAATTCATGATCAGCGTAACTAAATTTTTTTCGGGTGGCTTTCAAAATACGATTAGCAACTCCACTCATTTTTTTAATATCGCTGACGCTGTGAATTAAAATAATAAATTCATCGCCACTAATGCGTGAAATAATATCCTGTTTTTGTAAAATATTTTGAATGCGTTTACCAAATAAACACAATAATTCATCCCCAATATGATGTCCTAGTGTGTCATTAATATTTTTAAAACGATCAATGTCGATAAACAGCAATCCAAAGTTTTTATGATGAATCAAGGCTTTTTTTATGCGATATCGAATGGCATCTTCCAGGTAAGCTTTGTTGGGCAGACCCGTTAGTGCATCATGCACTGCTTTATAGTGCAAAATATTTTCAAGTTCTTTACTTTTGGTGATGTTATTGATGATGCAGACAAAATGCGAAATGCCAGCTTGATCTTTATCGTATAGCGGGTCAATATCTATTGTTAACCACAATAGGTTGTCATTAATTTTGCATTGCAGCGAAATACTCCCTTTGTATTGTTCATGAAAAATGTCGATGAGTTTATCATGATGTAATTCAAGTTCGGGAAATAAGGTAAGAAATGAATGTTGCACTATTTTTGTTTCATTGAGATTCAGTAAATGAGCACTGGCTGGATTAAGATACATGATCGTTAATTGCGAATTATTTTCGATAAGAATAATGCCGTGAGTACTGGCTGAAATCGCTCTTTTCGTTAATCGCAGTGATTCTTCTTGTTTTCGTTTTTCAGTGACATCACGAAAACTCCACACACGTCCCACAATTTCATTGCCAATGCGATGCGGTTGTGAATACCGTTCTGCAATCTTTCCATTTTTAAAATGGATGTCCCCCATATCCCCTTCTTGATCAGGATGCATCATGAGATATCGCATTTGTGAAATTAATTCTTTCGGATCTTTTAATAAACTCAGCAGATAAGTAAGCCACGCATTTTCTTCGCCTTTTTCAAATAGTTCTGCAGGTACTTCAGTGATCTCTAATAATTTTTGATTAAAATCGACGAGCTTTCCATTTTTGTCGATAATTAAAATAGCATCGGCAGTTGATTCTAATGTTGCGCGTGTGACAGACAGCGCTTTTTCTAATTCTTGCGTGCGTTTTTGTGTCATGCGAGTACCCGACTCCAACTCAAACCAACACCGAAACTGTACGCTGCCACTGTGGCAATTTGATTTGCCGAACCAGAAAATAAATTTCTGGAGATGAGAATTTGTTTTGGAATAAAAGTAAGAACACCATTAATAAAATCTTTTTTCGACACTTTTTCTGTTGCATCCAACGAGAATATATTTTCTGTTGCACAGCTGAGTGATAACACCCCTTCGCCATGGTTAAAACCAGCGCGTAAAGTTGTTTTTGAATTGAGTGCCCATTGAATGCCAGTTTTATACATTGTGATATTATGATCGTGTGTGATTTTATTGAGGCCATAATCATCAGTATCATTCACGGCAAAAACTGATGTTGTTGCGAAAAAACCACTGATGGCGAGCGCTATCGAAAATGTAAGCCTCATGGCTTCAAGTCCTTTTATTTATGTCACATCGTATCCGATTGTTCGTCGCCATTGTCTTTAAAATCTTTTAATAATGCTTGTGCTGCTAGTCGAAATGCTTGTCCTTCATCGCCATTGCATTGAACGCCGATACCAGAATGTGGATTTGAATTGGGGGTAATCCACATAATTTCACCGGTGAAAGTAAAGTGATGTGCATTTTCCGGTAATGTGATACTCACCGTGACCAGATCGCTCAAATGAAATATTTCATGGGTAGGAATAAAAATACCGCTGTCATGCACAAATATCATAAAAGAATGCTTTAATGCGCCAATACTGGTGAATTGATGATTGATTATTTTTGTATTATTTTCCATTATTGTGACCAGCAATCCGTGTTGGGTGATGAAGAATTAGTTTGCGTGCCATTGGCAAACGTAATGGTAAAGCTAGCGCAATTTGTGTCTGCAGCTTGACTGCCTTGTGCTGTGGCAGTGAGTGTGTAATTGGTGTTGCCATTGGATGGCACGGATAATGTGTAGTATCCATCCACTGAAGCGCTCCCACTCCAAACATTGCCTAACGTACCATACGTTGTATTATTCAACCGATATTTTTCTTGCGCAATTTGAAGTAATAATAATGATTTAATTGCATCACTGCGATTACCCCTGAGAATGTAGCTTTGATAAGCGGGCGTAAGGACGGCAGCAAGAATAAAAATAATCACCAACACAATGAGTATTTCAATCATTGAAAAACCTTTACATTTCATCGCAACACCTTTTTATTTGATTGCCATTCCCAAATTGAAAATAGGTAAATACATTGCAAAAACAAATACACCCACAATAATGCCGACGAAAATAATCATCAATGGTTCAATTAAGGTAGTGAGTCCGTCAACGGTTGTGTCGACTTGATCGCTATAATATTGCCCTACTTTTCGCAGCATCATATCGAGCGATCCCGATTTTTCACCGATCTCAATCATTTGCGTTACGATTGCTGGAAAGAGTTGTGTTTCGCGAAATGCGCGCGCCATGGGTTCACCTTGCGCAACTTGGTCTCGCGCATGTATCACCGCATCGCGATACAAAATATTGGTTGCCACTTTTGAAACACGACCCAATGCATCGATAAGAGGAATGCCGGCTGTGAGTGTGATTGACAGTGTAGAACAAATTCGCGCAATCGTTGCTTTTTGAATCAAATCTCCAAATAATATTATTTTCAAATATAACGCATCTCGTCCATATTGAAAACGTTCTGAATGGGCGCTCAAATATCGATAACCATAAATGAACCCAAACAGAATTAATAAAATAAGCCACCACTCTTCACGAACAAAGTTAGAAAAACTGATTATGTTGAGTGTAAAAGCGGGTAATTTTGCATTAAATGAAGCATAAATTTTTTGAAAGCGCGGCACTAAAAAAACCAGCAATCCAATAACAATGAGAATCGCAACGGTTAAAACTGTGAGTGGATAATACATCGCTTTTTTAACGCGATTTTTGAGACGTTCGTGATGCTCTAAATAATCAGCAACCTCGCTCACCATTTTATCCAGCGTACCCGATTGCTCGCCCGCATTAATTAATCCACAAATCAGCGGACTAAAAAATTCAGGATAATGGATGAGTGCTTCAGCAAAAGTGTTGCCTGTCGCAACATCATCGCGAATGGTGAGCAGTAATGCGCGTAGTCTTACTTTTTCGGCACCCAGCGACATAATTTCCAGTGATTGAACCAATGGCACACCCGATGCAATTAATGTAGAGAGTTGTCGCATCGTATAAACAATATCTTTCACTTTTATTTTTCTGTCTGCTTTGCCGGGTAACATCCACAGATGTCGACGTTTGAGATAAGTAATCGCCACACCTAAACGTCGCGTTTCATTTTCAGCACTCACATCATCTTCTGCTACGACAATGCCAATGGCTTTTGCCCCCCATTTGTTGGTGCCTTTCCAAACATAAGGATGATATTTTCCCATCTGAAAATTTTTCATGATTATTCCATTGCTGTGATAACGCGATTGAGTTCTTCAAAGCTGGTTATTCCTGCTTTGACTTTATTAACGCCGGCTTGCCGCAACGTAATCATTCCTTCTTTTTTGGCTTGTTCAGTAAGTGCGGCAACATCGCCGCCGTGTAAAATAATATCGCGAATAGCGGGCGTGATTGCCATGAGTTCATAAATACCAGTTCGACCCTTGTAACCATTCGTGCATTTTGTGCATTGACCGGGTTCGTAAAAAGTGAGTCCCAAATCTTTTTTATCGACACCTTGTTGCAATAAAATATCCGGTGCAATTTTTGCGGGTTTTCTGCAGTGTCGACAGAGTTTTCGCACCAAGCGTTGCGCAATAATCAATATGACTGAGCTCGCAATATTATACGCTTCAAGACCAATATTGATTAAACGAACGACAGTCATAGGTGCGTTGTTGGTGTGAATGGTGGATAACACTAAGTGACCCGTTTGTGCTGCTTTGATTGCAATGTCGGCGGTTTCCAAATCGCGAATTTCACCGACCATAATAATATCGGGATCTTGTCGCAAAAATGCGCGCATGGCCCTGGCAAACGTGAGACCGGTTTTGGCATTCATGTGAACTTGATTGACACCAGGCATATAAATTTCAATAGGATCTTCAATCGTGCAAATATTTTCTTCAATGGAATTTAATAATTTAATGGCTGTGTAGAGTGAAACGGTTTTACCGGAACCGGTAGGGCCGGTTACTAAAATAATACCTTGCGGTTCATGAACCGCTTTTAAATACATTGCTTGTTGTGCGTCTTCCATTCCGAGTGCGCTAATATCCAGCGGGATGGCATCGGGATCTAAAATTCGCAATACTACTTTTTCGCCGTAAATCGTGGGGCAAGTGCTGATACGAAAATCAATTGTTTTATCGCGTGATAACGTAATTTTAAATCGCCCGTCTTGCGGCACACGATGTTCTGCGATATCTAAACTCGCGAGTATTTTTAATCGCGCAACCATTGCACCTGCGGCTTGAATGGGTGAACGTGAGGCTTCATGTAAAATGCCGTCAATTCGATAACGAATTCGAAAATACTTTTCGAATGGTTCGAAATGAATATCCGATGCTTTGATTTTAATGGCCTCTAATAATAATTGATTGATGTAAGAAACAACGGGTTTGTCGTCGAGATTAACGGCAAGTAATGTTTCTTTAGGTTCTTCGTACGCAGTAATATCAAGATTGGCCAGCGCACTTTCGCCAATATTTTCTAAACCTGTAACCGTTTGCGCTTCACGCATATCCGTGACCAGCGTGTATAATTTATCTGCTTCAACAATAATTAATTTAATTTGTGTGCCCGTTGCAAATGACATTTCACTGGTGTTAATCGGCTCAGGATCCGCCACCCCAAAATACAAAATATTTTTTTTGCGAAGCAGGGGAATGGCCAATCCTTTTTGCACCACATCAAGTGACATAAACTCGATGGGCATTTTATCGGTTTGATGCACATCAAGATTATAAAGTGGCAACGCAAAAAAACGAGAAACGGACTCGGCCAGCGCCAACGGTGTAACCCATTTTTTTTCTTGAAGATAAAGTGAAAACGGAAGTTCGTCAGCACGGGCCTGATCAGCCAGTTCTCTGGCTTGTGCTTCCATGAGCAAGCCTTCCGTCACTAAGTGCTGTGCGAAAGGAGAGAGTGGTGGGGGCGGTGTGAAAGCCATTTCGTCTCGCCAAGATAATATCAATCGGTTAAGGATAGTATAACAGCAATTTTCACTCCTTTAAAAAAAGGAGCCCCAAAAGGGGCTCTTTAAGACATCCAATTCGGTTAGCAATATCCAGCAGCTTGGCAAGTACCGCTTGGAGTCCAGGTTACAAAACCACTGGCCGACAAGGCAGGGGTCAGTATATATGTGTATGCACCGCCAAAGTTAGTAGAATAACTGGTGGCTGTAATGACACCATTTGCCGCTGTTGTCACACTTCCCAGAAAGCCTGTGTCAATGGCTGCATTGTTCGCAGGAATTCCATTGCTTCCTGCAACACACGATGCTGGCACTGTTGTTGCACCCACGCTTGCTACCCTGACAATACACAAATCAACCGCCGATCTCACAGCACTTGCTCCCGCGACCACATCCTGGAATTGCGCTCTTTTTGTGTAAGTTTGCAGGTTTGGTAATAACGCTACTACCAAGATCCCAATAATCACTAACACAATCAGGATTTCCACGATGAAGAAACCGGATGCGCTTTTTTTAGTAGTTTTCATATGCATCACCCTCTCAAAATTTTAATGTTGGGGTATCTATACTCATCCGTATACCTTTTACATCATCACTGATATCAAAAGCATAGTGCACAAATTGGTCACTTTCCATTGTATCTTGACATTTCTTTTCCAATAAATCAAATAGTTAGCCGTTTCCGAGATTATCGCAAGCATTAACACAGATTAATTGAAAATCAGGTACACATAATGCCGTTAGTTGCCCACCCCAAACACAACCCGTATCGAGGGCAAAATAATGCGCTTGGGGGCGATTTTGAAGCGATGCCCAATGACCAAAGACAATATTCTTGGTAGGGTAAGGCGTCCATTCAAACCACGGGCGAAACTGGGCATCTGTGGTGACGGTTTTATTGTCTAAATCGAGCGTGCCATCTTGTTTGCAAAATCGCATGCGCGTGAAGGCATTGATGATGTAGCGCGTTTTATCCCATTCCGGTAAATCATCATGCCAGATGGCAGGAAAATTTCCATAAATATGCTTAAAAAATTCAACGGGATTTTTTTGTAATTGTTTTTTTGCCTCCATCGCATGTTGCAATGCTGTTGCAACAGACCATTGCGGTGGAATGCCCGCGTGAACCATCACAAAATTATTATGTTCAATTAAAAAAGGTTGTTGTAATAGAAAATAAATCAACGCTTCACAATCCGGTGCGTTTAAAACGTCTTGCAGCGTGTGTGGAATAAGTGAGAAATGATCGCGCAAAAAATAAAGTGCTAATAAATGCAAATCGTGATTCCCCAACACAATCAATGGATTTTTTAATTGCACAATAAACCGCAGTGTTTCTAATGATTTGGGTCCGCGATTCACGAGATCGCCGACAAAAGCCAGCCGATCTTTTTTTTCATTAAAATTTATTTTACGAAGCAGTGCTTGCAGTGAGTCAAAGCAACCTTGCACATCGCCGATAATGTAAGTATTCATAAGAAAATCATAGCACACGCCCACGCCCACTCCCACTTCCATTCCCACTTAAGATATAATTCAATTTTGAACACAAGGATGACGATCAATGCGTAAAATAATTTCTTTTTCAGGATACTATGCGACACGGTTTGTTGATGCGGTAGTTAATTATTCAAATCAGGTGAGTCAGCAAGAAAAAGAAACTGTTTTTTTCGCTTCAGAAATTTTACAAGCAGTAAGCAGAACGCTCAATTTGAAAAAAGAAAAGCAAGGCGTGATGACCGCATTATCTGTTTTGAAAACAACATTTATTCCTGATGCGGAAAAACCTTCTCTGCTACTCGATTCATTTCGATTATTTCGCGATAATTTTTTACCTATTTTTGCTGCGCATTACGCGTATGCTTTTTTAGAACATCAGCATGCGTTAAATAAAGAAAATTTACCAGGAACCATTAATTACTTATATGAAAATAGTTTGCCATTGTTAAGTGTCGCGTTATTTACATTTACTCTCTTTCAGAAAATTCCATTCCATGTTCGCACCGCTGTTATGTTGGTTGAATATCCTAAAATATTTTATGCGATGCCAAAACCAGATAACTATCAATACATCGATGACGCTATTTGCGTTGAGTGCAATAAACTGCGCTACATGAAAGGAGAAATAATTGACTTGCTCGTTTATTTTTTCACGCAGATTTTGCTATGGATAATTACTATTATTCCTGATTTAGTTCCTTATCTTGTTGCACCTTTACCGTTAGCAACCCTATTGCGAGTGACGTTGACTATTTTTTCGTATCTCGTTTATCCGATCACGGTATTCACGTTAGGGCAAGCGATGGCAACGTACTTATATGCACATGCGTTGTGTTATCGCCACCGTCGTGTGAATTTTCAGCAATATCGAGAAATTTTCATGTTCATTGGATTGCTGCAGCAAATCAGTGTGTTTGCATTAACGTCGTTGACAGTAGGTGTTGTTGATTATTTTAAATTATCGTGCAGACAAGAAATGGGAGACGTTTTTTTACTAACCTCATTGATTGAGGCATTGAATAAAATTCCACGCAGTGTTTATGATTTTTATTTTAGCGGCATAGTGACTTTTCTAATGATTAAATTAACGTACAGCATATCATTTCCAAAAACAGTCGGAATCACTAACCGTTATTTCCCTGATTTGGGTGTGCATGGATTTGTGAGTAAGTTGTATAAGCATACTATTTTGGAATTTAAAGAAAATCTTATCAATAACAATGGCGATAATTCATGGGGGCGATGGTCAGAGAAAAAAATAATCGCGTGGTTGTCAGATAAAAAAGAATCTTGGTGGTTAAAAAAATTTTTACAAGATCCCATTATCGCGCGTAGTTGGCCCGTTGTTTTGCGAAATATCAATGAAGGATTGGATGCCATTTTATCTTATCGAAAATCGATGATGGAAGTTTTGCCCTACATAGAAAAAATTAATTCAATTTTTTCGAAACGGCTCCCAAAAATTGCGTTGCAAATAACAGTTGGTTCGTTAGTGGCGGATGCAACCCAGATTTTTACGAAAGAGTTTATTACAATAACATCACCAAAATTATTACCAGATATTTTGTCGGTGTTGAACGCATTGAGAGAATACAAAATAATTTCGAAAGAAAAACATAGTGAACTTACAGTAAAAATTATGAGCATACAGAAAAATGTGTTAATGCTGAGAAAAATATTAAATGAATTACCCGACTCGGTTATTCATGATTTTTTGGTGTGGACGCAAAGCGATCGATGCTTTAATTTAATTACACTTGTGATGAGAACCAATACTGATATGCTGGTGAGAAATACAAATGAATGGAATGAGTTGAGTGAGTCTGATGCTGCCCAAGAAGAAGAAGAGAGTTGTTGTTTTCCGGGTGATGCGGAATTGGATGCAGTGATGGTGCAAAAACCGAGCGAGGCAAGATTAGATGATTATGATGTTGTTGAAGCGGCACCTGCACAACCACGAAAAAAAAGCATGTTTAAACCTGCTTCCAATGATTTTGTAGATATTGATTCGAATGATGAAGAGTTAAGTTCCGCTTGTTTCTTTAGCTGCCAACCTATTCAATCATTTCGCGCAGCTGCGCACGGCTCATCAATCTCAAGTGCAGCTCCGTCGACACGTCTCGCACAATAGATTCAAAAAATCCTGGGCGGGGTGAATAATCACGATAATAAGTAGTGTTGAAAGTTTGTTGCATTGCTTCCCACGGTGTTGCTGTCGCATCGACTAATCCCAATTGCACTGCTTGTGTGCCAGTCCAAAAATCACCCGAAAATAATTCTTTCGGATCACCATTTAATTTTCCTTTTCGACCTTGTTCAACATCATTAATAAAATCTTGATGTACGGCATCTAAAATTAATTTTATTTTTGCTTGATCTTCCGGTTTGAGCGGTTCAAATGGATCCAGTCGATCTTTATTACCGCCGGCAGTAAATACGCGTCGCGTCACACCAATTTTTTGCATGGCATCTCTAAAACCAAATCCTTCCATGATCACACCAATCGAACCAGTGACCGTGTCTTTGTTTACAAAGATTTTATCAGCGGCAGTGGAAACCAAATAAGCGCCTGAAGCCAACGTATCTTCACCCACCACAATCACTTCTTTGTGTTCCTTTTCTTTTAGCTGCAAAATTTTGTCGTGAATCAAAGAGGCTTGCACAGGACTTCCACCAGGAGAATTAATTAGCAACACAACGCCTTTGGCATTTTTATCTTTAAAAGCGCGATTTAATTCAGGAATAATTTTTTGCGCTGAAAAATTATTGCCTGGCATGATGGTGCCATCCAAACGAACCAGTGCAACATAGGATTTGTGCTCTTTGATATGATTGGATGCTTCTGTTGAAAAGTCTGGTCCAATAATAATAAAAATAGAAAACAACACTAAAATCACCCACACAAAAAAGCGCACGTTTTTCCAGTGACGCGTTGATTTTTGCTCAGACAATACTGATTGAATCAATTGCGATTCTAATGTTGATTTTTCAGGTGTTTGATCCATTTTTTATTCCTCATCGTATTCTAATAACCCACACATCACACTGCGCTGCATGCAAAATACCATTCGCTTGTGAACCAATCAAGAGCTCAAGACCTTCTCGACCATGCGTACCCACTATAATTAAATCTGCTTTTATTTTTTTTGCCAATTGTGTAACGGCGGATTTAATAGAACCTTCTGTTAAATACTGTGCGTTTTGTGCAATGTGATATTTTTTTCCAATTTTTGTTAGCCGTTTTTTCGCTTCTTTTTTTAAATTAGCTTCCAATTCAGCGTCAATGGGAATGGAGAATTCACCGGCGTAGGGTGTTATTGCATGCGCCATCACATGAACGATACTGAGTTTGGCTTTAACACATTTTGCGATTTCAAGCGCGCGTTTTGCAATATAATCGCTGTGCTCTGACAAGTCTGCCGCAATGAGAATATGTTTGTATACTGTTTTCGTGGCCATGATCCCTCATTGAAGAGTAAGTTATCAGTTATCAATTATCTTACCGAAATCAGCTCACTGATGCGAATGAATTCGGTCACGGTTACATTCTGTGGGCGCGTATCAGGATCAATATCAAGCAAGGATAATTTGTGTGGATCAATCAATCGTTTCAAACAGTTACCTAATTTTTTTCGACGATAATTAAACGCTTCTTTGACAACTGCTGAAAATAACGCAAATTGTTTTTCAGACAAGCGCGCTTGTTTTTTGGGAACCAATCGGATCACTGCCGATTCTACTTTGGGAGGTGGATCAAATGCTGTGGGCGGCACAGTCAATAAATAATCGTTGTCGCAAAAATATTGTGACATCACGCTCAATCTTCCATAATCACGGGTGCCCACTTTTGCCGTTAAACGCAAAACCACTTCTTTTTGCAGCATAAAATGCATGTCTTGAATGCACTCTATTTCAGAAAATAATTTAAATAATAGGGGTGTTGAAATATTATAGGGCAAGTTGCCGACAACCCGTAAATCTGAGTTGTGTTTTGATAATTGTTGATATGAAAAAGAAAGTGCGTCAGTGGAATAAATCGTTAATTTATTTTGATCAAAATGATTTTTTAAAAAATCAATTAAATCACGATCGAGCTCAATCGCATTCAAATGATTTAAGCGGGTTAATAAATACTGTGTTAACGCACCTTGACCAGGCCCAATTTCAACAACATTATCGGTTAGTGTTAAATTCAAACTATTTACTGTTTCTTGCAATACAGTTTGATCTGTCAAAAAATGTTGTCCGAAACGTTTTCGGGGAATGTGGGGGTGCATAAGAATTCCGTAGTGTATCAACACAGAACGCGTGCGTAGCCGGCGGTTGTGAACGCTAACTTTTCATCCGCTTACTTCGTGCGCGGTTCGGTTGTATATATACATAATCGCATTTCTCAAACTGGTTACATCTGCTTTTCCGGTGCCTGCAATATCCAACGCAGTACCATGATCGACCGACGTGCGCAGAAAAGGCAAACCCAGTGTGACATTAATCGCATCGGAAAAACCAGCGTATTTGATGACCGGCAAACCTTGATCGTGATACAACGATAAAATAACGTCGGCTTGATCGCGGTATTTTTCGGTGAACGCAACATCCGCACCAATGGGTCCCATTATGCGATGTCCCGCGCGTTGATATTTTTCAATAACAGGAGTGATGATTTCTTTTTCCTCTGATCCCAAATAACCATTTTCTCCGGCATGCGGATTTAATCCACACATTAAAATGCGCGGATTATTTATTGTTAATTTATGCTGAAAATCATGGATAATAATATCCAAGCAATCAGCAATATTTTTTTTAGTGATTAAATTAGGTACATCACACAGCGGTACGTGATCCGTTAATAATGCTACTTTTAATGCATCTGTCATGAGCATCATGACTGTTTTACATTGTGTATATCGTGCAAAAAAATCGGTGTGTCCTTTGAATGCAAAACCAGCATCGTTAATAATGCCTTTGTGAATCGGTGCGGTGACAATACCACACACCTTTTTTTGCAAAGCCAACTGTGTTGCGGTGGTGAGCATGTCTATGACAAATCGCGCATTGTTTTTATTTAATTGACCTGGGATGACTGATTCAGGAAGTAAAATATCAATAATATTTAATTGATCCACATTACACGATACACCGATTTTTTTTGCACGCTCACACAATAATTTTTTATTGCCGATAATAATTATTTCTTCATTTACAAAAAATTCAGGTTGCTGTGCATATAGCTGCACAATAATATCAGGGCCAATGCCAGCCGGTTCGCCAAGGGTGAGTGCAATCAATTTATTTTGATGTACGCTGTTTCGCGAATCGTTTTTATCCATTTTTTCACTGCTTGCTGAAATTTCATTTGATAAGCAATATTTTGTAATTGTGCTTTCGTGAGCGCAGCAGATTGTCCGCGCACGTCAATCAATTTAATCACGTGATAACCATTAGGTGCTTGAATTGGGCCAGCAATATCACCCGGCTGCATGTTTTGTAATTGCTGCATAAAAATAGCTGGCAGCGTGTTGGCTGTTTGCCAACCTAAATCACTGGTTTGTTTTGGTGCGACTTGTGAAAGATCTTTTCCAGTGTGAAGTTCGGTTGCAAATTGTTCTGCTTGCTGTTTTGAATCAGCAAGAATATCGATCACATGAAATTGTTGTTGATCACTCACTTGTGATTGATAAACAGCGCGTGCTTTTTCTACATCAGCAGCGGTGACTGTGATTTGAGTGCCGACTGCACTTTGTTGTACTTGATGAACGAGTAATTGTTTGTGAATCATTTTTCGATAAGCGGAGAAAGACATTTTTTCTTGTTGTAATTTATTTTTCAAATCAGCAACGGATAGGTTATTTTTCGCAGCAATGTGCTGAATGGCTTGAGTGACTTGCGCATCCGTAACAGATACATTCGCGCGTTTTGCTAACTCTAGCATTAATTTTTCATCGATCAATTGATCCAGCACCATCTTACGCAACTTGATATCGCTGATGGCATTCGGATTTCCTGTTGCACCTAATTGTTGTTTGGCTTGCGCAATGGCTTGTTCCAATTCATTTTGCGTGATGATTTCACTGTTCACGACCGCAGCCACACTGTTGAGACTTTCGGTAGACGTAGCGGGTGAGGGTAAATTCGAATTGATGGGTGAGGGTAATTCAGCATCAGCCAGCACGCTATAACTGAAAAAAAGACTGAAAATAACGGGAAAAATGCGTGATATTGATTTTGTCATGACAAACTTACCTGAGTGGTGGTTTTATTAAAATAGCGAGATTTTAGCATAATTATATTTCGTTACTATATCCATAGTGCCCTCGATTCGAGAATATATCTTCAAATCCAGGTAAGGTCGAGGTCAACATATCTTCAGCGCGATTATTGCCAACGCTGCCCAATCCTTTTAATAGAAACTCAATGTAGTAAGTGGTTGTGTACTGACTCTGTGAAATTTGTCCGCCACTGACTTGTGTGGTTCCATTGTAATTATCAGCCAAAATAATACGCGTTGCCCAACAGCAAGTATCGTAAGATAAACCAACATACTGATTCTCAGGACGACGATGGGTGATGTCATAATAAGAGTAACCAAAAAAACGCCAACGATCCGTTAGCGGCCACAATAATCCTGCGGTGATGAGAGATGAATCGGTGCTAAAACCCAATGAATCGAAGGGCGTATCTGGATTGCCGTGTGCAAACTGATAATTCAACACCATGATTTGATGATCGTTCCAGTGATATTGCATTCCCACTTGTGCATTATTAACTTGTTTTAATACAGTATCCCAAGCTGCTTGTGTGTTGACTGATAGCATGGCATCGGGATTCCAACTGAGTTCGCCCGCAACGGGTGAAATAGTTTGAGTGGGAGTAGAACAACTTTGTAATAAACACACTTGAGGATTGGCAAAATAATTAATAACGCCCAATTGTGCCGATAAAATATCGCTTGCATCGCTTGCACGTAAAATATCGCTCGTGAGTCCCAAACTTAATTGATTGGCATTTTGAATGCGATCATAACCAGTGAATTGATTGATGGAATATAAATTCGTAATTGAAAATGGCAGTGATTGTGTATCAAAGTTAGGATAATTATTTTGATTTAAGTATGGCGTATACAGATAAAAAAGTCTGGGCTCTAATGTTTGAATATAATTTTTTGATCCCCACTGCATCTGACGATTAAAATATAAGCCAGAATCAATATCAACAATAGGCAGTGTGCGATTAATATCGTAATTAGGGCGAATTGATGTTGGTGTTGCTTTGGGTAACTCAGAAAAATAACTGGTGGTATCGGCAATGATTTTTGGTGTAATAAATCCTGATGACCACATGATGGGGTGACTGAGTGTGGGTTGTAAATGAATTCTGTCACCAATAGGGCGTTGATAAGTGTAGGGAAAAAAATCACTCTGATAATCAAATTTAACAATCTGTCCATTCAAATTAAAATCATTGTTTGAAGCGAATTCGGGATACGAGGCATTAAAATCCAATTCAGGTAAACGTGTATATTGATTTTGTGCGGGTTGATTGATTTGATCAATCGGATGCAATGTTTGATACGTTTGCACTAAAAAAATATCTTGCCAATGCGTTCCTGTGTAATCTAATTCAGCAAAACTAGGTACTTGGTTATTACTTTGTTTTAAAAAGGCAGATTGAAAATCTTCTGCAAAATACGAATCACTCAAATAACGTGCATAAAATTTTCCTGACCAATAATGATTAAATTCAACATCATTTTGAAAATCAATAAATGTGCGCTGAGCAGTAGAGGCTTTAAGTGCAGCGATATAAGGTGGCAAATCAGCATTGGAAGCAATAATGTTACCGGTAAAATTATTTAGCGTGTTTTGTCTGAATTGTGCAAATTCTCTGTCTTGTGGCATATAGCTTGCGTACAAAGATCCACTGGATACGCTGGTTAAATAACGAAATAAACCATTCAGTTGCCCGCCCCGTTCTGAATACCATTCGGGTGTTAACAGCAGATCGTAGTTGGGTGCGATACTCCCGTAATAAGGTTCACCAATATAAAATCCATGCGCAGTGGCGTATCCCATGGTTGGCGCAAGAAAACCTGATTTGCGCGCTGCATTCAGCGGAAATGAATAATAAGGCGTGTAAAAAATGGGGATTTTTTTAAAACGAATGACAACATTGTCTGCCGTGCCTTCGCCTTTGACATGATCCAAATTCATTTTTGTTGCAGAAATAGTCCATGCAGGATGAATGGGTGCGCACGTAGAATAAGTTGCATTGTGCAGATGAATGACAGTGGTATTATCGCGATTAATTGTGCCGGCTGTACCCCATGCATCAAATGGCGTTGAAATGGATAATAATTCGTGTTGCCCAGCAATATGATAAATCGCGTGATGAAAGGTGAGTGTATTTTTTGCTACATTGTAATCCGCTTTTTTCCCCACCAACAGTTTTCCATGTTCTTGTGCATGCACATTTCCAGAAAGCTGAATGTCGGTGATTTTTCCGGTTTTGCGATTATGTAAAATAACGGCTTTATCAGCACGCAATAAACGACCAGGCTGATGAATTTCAACATCATCTTGTAAAATAGACGCGCCATCAGCACGAAAAATCACAGGCCCTTTTGCGGTGATGATAACGGGTGTGGTTTTATAAGATGGTGGCGTTGGTGTGTTTGCGATTTCAGTGGGTTCTTTGAAGTAGCCACCACACAAACTTCCCGTATGATCGGGTGCACTGCCGGTTTGCCAATTCAGTGCTTTTGCGACAGATGATTCTGCAAAAGCAATCAGGCCGTGTGATAAACAAACAGCAAACAAAATGACGCAGAAAAAATAAAATAACTTTTTCACAGATTTGAAAACCCCACACGCACAGTCCCATAGCAAGCCATGGGAAAACAAATTATACTCGTTCTCATTTAAGAAGCGAGTTAAACCCTTGTCGACTACTCTTACTGATACACGATTACACGCCATGCAAAAATGGCTGACGGCGCAGTTACCGCAACAATCAAATCAAATTCTTTTGCTTGCCGGTGACGCGAGTTTTCGGCGCTATTTTCGCGTGGTTTCGGGTGATCAGCAATTTGTTATCATGGATGCACCGCCCGAATTGGAAAATTGCCATCCCTTTGTCACTATTGCAAAAACATTTCAAGATTCAGTTGTACGCTTGCCGCATGTTTTTGCCTGGGATCAACAGCAAGGGTTTTTATTATTATCCGATTTTGGCGATCAGCAGTTGTTGCCATTACTGAATGATCACTCTGCTGATGCGCTGTATCAATCCGCCTTGAACACATTAATTCAATTGCAGCAATGTGATGCGGTAGTCGATTATGTTGTTCCCCATTTTGATGATGCACAACTGTGGCGTGAGTTTGATATTTTTTTCACTTGGTATTTGCAAAAGCATTTACAAAAAATGATGCCAACATTAGATGAAAAAAATTTGCGAGAAACCTATCAATTATTAATTGCATCGGCGCATGAGCAACCCGTAGTTTTTGTGCATCGTGATTATCATTCGCGCAATATCATGTTATGTGCCGATCAGTCCTTGGGTATTTTAGATTTTCAAGATGCGGTGTGGGGACCGATTACCTATGACGCGGTTTCATTGCTGCGAGATTGTTATATCGCGTGGGATAATTCACAAGTAGAAAAATGGGTAAATTATTTTTATCAGCAATTATTACGTGAAAATAAGATAAAAAATATTTCGTTTAACACTTTTTTGCGTTGGTTTGATTGGATGGGTTTGCAGCGACATCTAAAATGCCTCGGTATTTTTTCTCGATTGTTTTATCGTGATAACAAAGCGGGTTATTTAAAAGAAATTCCGCGTGTATTGAATTATGCATTATCGGTGTGTGAACGATATCCGGAATTAGGTACTTTAAAAAAAATACTTTGAAATGTGAATTAAGCGCTAATTAAAGTAGCGAGAAGCCGTTGCAAGATCTCTTGTTTTTGTGTCATGTTCACGAAAAACAAGAGTGTTGTAACGGCTGCGAGCGAATGCAAATTTTCAGCGCTTAATTCGCGTTGAAGCAGCGAGCGGATAACGGATTTTCTAAAGTATGAAATTCCTAACGGAGTTCGAACCATGAAAGCCATGATTTTAGCAGCGGGTCGCGGCGAGCGCATGCGACCGCTGACGGCAACCACACCGAAACCTTTATTAAAAATTGGCAATACGACTTTAATTGAACACACATTGCATCAAGTGCATCTTGCAGGAATTCAGGATGTGGTGATTAATGTGCATCATTTGGGTGATCAGATTATTCAGTATTGTGGTGATGGCGCTGCTTTTGATTTATCGATTCGTTATTCCGTTGAACCAACATTATTAGAAACGGGTGGCGGTGTTTTTAATGCATTACCCTTGTTAGGCGATGAACCATTTTTATTATTAAGCGCTGATGTGTGGACGGATTTTCCATTGAAAAAATTATTGCAAAAAAAAATAAGTGGTGCGCATGTGGTGCTGGTTGATAATCCTGATTATCATCGTGACGGTGATTTTGCACTCGATGCAAATGGATTGGTTTGTATGGAGGGTGAAAAAAAATTAACTTATGCCAATATTAGTATTATCCATCCTCGCTTATTTTATGGTGAAAATCACGGTGTTTTTCGTTTAACAAAAATATTGCGACCCGCCATTGAAAATAAAATGGTGATGGGTGAATGTTATGCGGGTGAATGGCATAACGTGGGAACAGTGGGTGATTTGGAGAAATTAGTTCGTGTCAAACAAATGCGTTAACCATTTATGAATATCGTGAATTTCTTGTGAGGTGATTTCATGACCCATCGCATACTCGCGCCATTCGGCATTGAGGTGTGTACGACGAACAATGTCATAAGCCATTTTTCCTGCAAAACAAGGCAGTGTCATATCTTGTGTTCCGTGTGCGATGAAGATGGGTGTGTGAATATTAGTGGGATGAGTTTTTTCACTATGCTCGTGTGACAAGGGCAAATAGCATGATAATGCTAAAATACCCGCGATTTCTTGCGATTGACGAATGCCTGTGTAAAGCGCCAAGGCGCCTCCTTGTGAAAATCCGGCCAGCACAATACGATTGGCTGGAATACCGTTCGCCATTTCTTGTTGTATGAGTTGAGTAATCGCTTGTTGTGATGCGTTGATTCCCTGCACATCTTCGTGTTTCAGATCAGACAGACTGTACACGTCATACCACGCGCGTGTTGGCATTTGACCATTGATTGTGATGGGACGAACGGGGGCGTTTGGAAAAATAAATCGAAGTGGAAGACGATCACCCTGACATAATGCTGGAATCAGTGAGTCAAAATCGCGATAATCAGCGCCTAAACCATGCATCCAAATAACAGAGCCAATGCTGGATTTATCGGGGTTAATAACATGTAGATCGAGTTCGTTTTTAATTGCCATGCTGTCGCTTCTTTTTATGGTGTGTTGTAATTGTGATATTGACTACAATAATACCACGAGGAATTTCAGTTGAAAAAATTGTTTTGCATCATTAGTGCGTGTTTTTTGCTTGTGGGTTGTGGTCAATATGGTTCGTTGTATTTGCCAGCGAATAAACTTAAGGAACATGCTAACAAAAAACCCGTTAATACTTCAGTGCGTTCATACACAACGCAGGCGGCACCATTATGAATTTTAAGTTTACTAAAATGCAAGCGCTGGGAAATGATTTTGTGGTGATTAATTTGATTTCACAATCGATTTCCATTTCAGCGGAATTTATTCAATTGTTAGCAGATCGTCACCGCGGCGTGGGTTGTGATCAAGTGTTGCTATTAACACAATCGAATCATACACAAGCGGATTTTGGATACCGCATTTTTAATGCGGATGGTGGTGAAGTGTTTCAGTGTGGAAATGGTGCGCGTTGTATCGGTTTATATGTTTGGCAAAATCAGTTAAGTGATAAAAAAATAATTTGCTTTGAAACAACGCGCGGTATTATTCGAGCTCAGCGTTCTGAAAACAGCGATATTATCGTTGATATTGCGAAGCCTGATTTTAATCCCACTGGTTTACCTTTTTGTACTGCCGAAAAAAAACCACCCTATCATTTGCAACTTGCACAACACACCATCACATTTGATGTCGTGAGTGTGGGTAATCCGCATTGTGTGATAGTGAATTCCAAATTGTCTGAAACAGACAAAATATCGATTGGAAAACAATTAAATGCGCATCCTGCTTTTCCGGAAGGAGTCAATGTTGGATTTGTGAAAATGGTTTCGAGACAGCGTATTGATTTGTGTGTATATGAACGGGGCGTTGGAATGACGCAAGCCTGTGGCAGCGGAGCCTGTGCCGCAGTTGCGGTGGGAATTCAACGCGATGCATTGGATAGACGCGTGACTGTTCAGCAAATGGGTGGTGCAGTGGTTGTTGAGTGGAAATCACTGGATTTGCCGATACAATTGAGTGGTACCGCAAACACTGTTTTTGAGGGTGTGTGGAAAGAAGCAAAACTTCCATCGCATCAAAATAAAATGACATCGAAGCCCTGAACTTCCAAGATAATGTTGCTCATTTTAACCAATCAGATAGAATTACCCGATTAGTTCTGGAGGCGATTTACTTTACGAGGAGCAAGCCATGGTTACCAAGAAAAAAAATACAAACAAAAAAAACAGAAGTTCGATAAAGAAGGTGGTATCAAAAGTGGCTAAGTCAAAAAAAATGGCAACAAAGACGAAAAAATCAGCGAAAAAAATAGTTAACAATAAAAAAACAACGGTCAAATCAAAAAGCGCCACATCAAAAAGTACAAAGCAAATAAAAAAACCGATTTCAAAAAAAGTGACGAAACCCGTTGCAAAAAAAATCATTAAAAAAATAACAAAAAAAGGTGCAGTAAAGCCAATTCCTAAAATTGTCAATAAAGCAGTTAAGATTACCACTAAAAAAATAGCGTCATCACCCTCATTGAAATCCATTAAAACAGCCGAGGTTGTTTTAAAAACAATTCCAAAGAAGTCCACTATGAATATGAACATCAGTCAGCAGAATAAAATAATGTCTCAAGAACCAGTCGATTTTGCACCAATAGATCAAACCGTATTAAGAAAACCGACTACTTTGTTGGGCGCATTAGAGTTTACGCCTTATTTACCAAAAGAAAATGAAACGTACATGAATGAACATCAGCGTGAACATTTTAGAAAAATTCTGATGGCGTGGAAGCAACAGCTGATGAGTGATGTCGATACCACGGTGGGACATCTGAAAGAAGAAGCGGTTTTTTATGCTGACCCGGTCGATCGCGCCTCTCAAGAAGAAGGGTTTAATCTCGAATTGCGTACGCGAGATCGTGAGCGTAGATTAATTAAAAAAATTGAGCAGTCACTTGATTTATTGGTCACCAATGAATATGGTTTGTGTGAAGATTGTGGTGCAGAAATTGGTATTCGTCGATTAGAAGCGCGTCCCACCGCAGTGAAATGCATTGATTGTAAAACATTTCAAGAAATTCGCGAAAAACAATTGGGTGGTTAAGCGGCCTCAATGTCAGCCAAAATTATTATTTCGAATTTAGTTGTGCACGCTGTGATTGGCGTGCATAAACAAGAACAACGCATTCAACAAACCCTGTCAATTGATTTTATTTATGCTGTCGACATTGATCGTGCGACGAGACAAGATATTTTGGCGGACACACAAGATTATTCCGCGATATGTCACAGTATTATCGATTTTGTCGAAAAAAATCCTACGCGATTGCTTGAGACACTTGCAAAAAAATTAGCAGATCATTTGCAACAGCAATTTCAATTCAGCGAGTTTGAATTATCCATTACCAAAAAACCCGCGGATATGCCGTTTATGGACGGGGTGCGGGTGGTGTTGGGGTCATCGCGTTTTGCGGCGGGTGGGATTGGGATTTGAATAATGTAGTGGAAGTTGGCGCTGTTAGAAATTTTTCGATTAATGTTGAATACTCCGGAAAACGAGCTCTTGCAGCAGGAGACCAAGATGCTACTTGGAGCATGTTCCCAGATTTTTTTTGCAAATACGCATGTATCGCTGGTATGAAACGTAGTAACTTGTCATCATGCATGATATTATTCATGATATTATTCATGATATAGAGCATCAGAATAGTGGTAAGTCCCATGTTATTTGCAGGCAGTATCGCACACGTTAATTGCAGTGTATCTTCGTATAAAATGCATTCTGTATTTGTGTTAAAAAACTTAGAAATCTCTGCATCAAGTTGACTAATTTTCTCACAATATTTAAGATAATCATCCCATGATATTTCTGGTAGTGCGCTACCAGTAGCAATTGTTTTGAGAAAGCAATTGTCTTCAATGTATTGCAATGTTGTTGTAGCCTCACTGACTAAAGTCTTGATCCGATCAATGTTTGTTAACATATTGAAGTCCTCATCAACGAGGCGGTACTATACCAATCTTCCTGCGTCAACTGCAATAGTTTGTCCTGTAATAGAATGATGTTCTGCTAAAAATAGCGCTGCTTTTGCAATGTCATTTAAATCAACTTGTTTTTGTAATAAGGTGGCTGACAAGATGGCTTGTTTTTTTTCTTCTGAATAATTATTTTTTCCTTCTGGCCACAGTACATTACCCGGTGCTATCGCATTAACACGAATGGTAGGTGCTAATTCAACTGCGAGTGATCTGGTTAACATGCGCAATCCTGCTTTGGCGCAACTGTAAACAGAATAATTTTTCATCGGTGTTTTTGCATGAATATCTGTGATATTAATAATATTACCGCGTGATTCGCGCAAGGCGTTAGCGGCTGCTTGTGATAAAAAAAGGGGTGCCTTGAGATTACTGTTCAACAAATCATGCCAATCATTTTCAGTGATATTGCCAACGGGTGTGGGTGCGAAGGTGGATGCGTTATTAATTAATACATCCAATCTATTCCAGCGCGCAATACTGTCTTGGATTAATTTTTCATATGCATTTTGTTGGTTTAAATCAGCGTGAATCGCAATGGCTGAATTATTTCTGCGATGATTCAGCGCATCAATTAATTTCTGCGCATCTTGTTTTGAATGGCGATAATGTACGATCACGTTGTAATGGTGTTGATGAAAATAATCTGCAATACCAGCGCCAATGCGACGCGCAGCGCCGGTGATGAGCACAACCGGATTTTCTTTTTTCTCTCCCTGGTTTTTTTCATTCATCAGCCTATAATCTCGTGTTTACTAGGTTAAATCGAATGGATGTCTGAATGTCTACTTTACCGTTTCCTGATTCTGCTGCCAAGGAATTATCAGCTCAACTGATGTCACACATTATTGCTGAAATAAAAGCGCGAGACGGAAAAATATCTTTTGCACATTTTATGGAGTTGGCATTGTATGCGCCACAGTTGGGTTATTATCGTAATGCATTAAAAAAATTTGGACGGGATGGTGACTTTGTGACAGCACCAGAAATATCACCCTTGTTTTCCTATTGTCTCGCGAATCAATGCGCACAAGTGCTTCATGCGTTAAATGGCGGTGATATTGTAGAGTTTGGTGCTGGTAACGGCACCATGGCGGCGGATATTTTAAAATCACTCAAAGATCAAAATCAATTACCCGGTCATTATTATATTTTAGAATTAAGCGCGTTTTTAAAATCGCAGCAATTTGAAACCATTCAGAAAAAAATACCAGAGTGCCTTGATCGTGTTGTATGGTTGAATGAATTGCCTGAAAAACCCATCAACGGAATTGTGTTGGCGAATGAAGTATTGGATGCGATGCCGGTTCATCAATTTATTTATCAAGCCGATATAAAAGAGTGTGGTGTCACCGTTGAAAATAATCAGCTGAAAAGTTGTGTGATGGAAAAATCTGATCCTGCCTTGTTGGAAGCAATAAAACAATATGAAATCAATTTCAACCATCATTATTTATCCGAAATTAATTTATATTTACCCGGATGGATAAAATCCGTGTCTGCTATTTTGGCGCGCGGCGTTGTGATTATTTTGGATTATGGTTTTCCACGATCGGAGTACTATCATGTTGATCGTTCGCAAGGTACGTTGATGTGTCATTATCGTCATTACGCGCACAGTGATGTTTTCTTTTATCCGGGATTGCAAGATATCACCGCACACATTGATTTTACCGCCGTGGCAACTGCTGCGAAAAAAAATGAATTTCAAGTTGGCGGTTTTACACATCAAGCAGCATTTTTAATGAACAGTGGTTTGTTATCTTTTTTAAATCACGCGCCGGATGAAAAAACGCGGTTTATTCAACATCAGCAAGTGTTGCAATTAACGTTGCCCAGTGAAATGGGTGAATTATTTAAAGTCATGGCATTGACAAAAAAATGCGACATGGCATTGCTCGGTTTCCAAACAATGAATCAGGTGATGAGATTATGATGCGTGAAAAAGAAGTGGTGCTTCATTTTAATCATGGAAAATTAAAATTTTCGGTAGGACATTTTACAATATTCTCAGCAACAGAGCGTGAAACATTGCACGGACATAATTATTCGCTTGAAGTTGTGCTGACAACAAGTTTAGGTGAGCCTGGTATCGCATTTGATTATCGCTTGTTTGATGAGAAATTAATTTCATTATGCCAACAACTCAATTGGCATTTTTTAATTCCCGGGAATTCTCCTTATGTGCAAGTGGAAGAGGACGATTCACATTATCAAATTACTTTTAATGGTGAATCCATGTGGCTTTTAAAAAAAGATGTGGTGGTGTTGCCATTGGATAACGTGACACTCGAAACATTATCGCAGTGGTTTGTTGATGAATTAAAAAAAGATCATGCGTTTATTCAGCAGTATCGAATCAAAAAAATAAAAATTAAAGTATTTAATGGGCCGCATCATGCGGCGGAAGCAAAAACAAAAACCACAGATTGTTTTATTTGCGCAGTATGATTTAATGAAAATCGTGAAAATCAGGAGTTTCGCAATTTGAAAAAATATTCTGAAGAAGCGAGTGATGATGTGACTGCTAAATAAATTCTTAACGGCGAGTGGGAAATTGGGCGTATCTGTTTTTGTGTCATGTTCACGAAAAACAGATATGCCCAAGTCACCCACGAGCAACGCGGAAATTAAAAGCAGTTATATCATCCAACGAGCGGATATAAGATTTTTCAAAATGCGAAACTTCCGAAAGAAGGGGGCGCTGTCATGTTGTTAACCGTGTTACATGAAATGAATATTCATCTGCGCACCAGTATTTTTTGTTTGTCGTGTGTTGCGATTGCGGTTGCGTTTATTCTGTTACTGGTCGCATCGATTACTTTTCAAAAACCAGTTCGGGGCAGCGTATCACGCGGTGCTGAAATAGTGTGGGCGGTCATTCCGCTGGTTATGTTGTCTGTGATGTTAATTCCAGTCGCGAATGTATTTGTTCACCAACACAAGGATGCATTATGTTTGACGCACATAAAATAATGAGACGTCTCAGGGTAACGAGTTTAGTGGCAGTGTGTTTGACATTGATTGTGATTGGAGTGGGCGTATTTACGCGTTTGTCTGATGCGGGATTGGGTTGTCCCGATTGGCCTGCATGTTACGGACATTTTATTGTGCCGAAAAATACCAACGCAATGCGCTCGCCGATTGAGGTGAAGAAAGCGCAGATTGAAATGGGACACCGATATGTTGCTGGTGTGCTGACTGTCGTTATATTTGCCGTTGCGTTGTTATCAATTCTTGCTGCGAGTTTTGGTGGAATATCATTTTTACTATCTGCATTGACGTTGTTGTTTTTGCTGTCGTATCAAATTGTATTAGGCATGTGGACGGTGACAATGAAATTAGCGCCATGGGTGGTGATGCAACATCTGATTGTTGGCGTGGGAATTTTGTCTGTGTTGTGGTTAATTTATTTGCGCGCAAAGCACCACGCGAATCATTTTGTTGTGCGAACCGTGTCGGTGAAATTGCGTATGTTTGGTATGTTATGTTTTATATTATTATTTCTGCAAATTATTTTAGGTGGTTGGACCAGTAGTCATTATGCCGGATTAATTTGTCGAGGTGTGTTGGCATGTGATCCTGTGAGAACAGCACATCATCTCACTGCCTCTGACACCACAAAAATAACCATACAAATGACACATCGTTTTGGCGCAGTGATTGTGAGTGTAGCACTCCTCATTTTATTTTTTTGGATCCGATTTGCCTACCGTGATTTTTTACCACTGCGAAAAGTGGCGCATTATTTAGTGATGTTCTTAGTGATTCAGATTGCGTTGGGCATGTTTAATGTTGCGCTGCAATTACCGATATTAATCGCACTGATTCATAATTTAATGGCAGCGATCATGCTGCTTACTTTAGTAACGATTAATTTTTATTTAAACAGGGTTAGGTGTTGATGAGAGTAATGATAGAAACAGATGAAGTAATTGTGGTGCGCAAATTATCTTTTGCGTGGCGTGATTATGTGGCGTTGTGTAAACCACGCGTTGTGTTGTTGATGATTTTAACGAGCATGGTTGGCATGGGCTTGTCCACGAACAATCATTTTTCGTGGACTATTTTTCTGTTGGGTAATGTGGGAATTGCGTTAGTGGCTTGTGGTGCTGCAGCGATTAATCACATTGTTGATCGGCGTATCGATCAATTTATGTATCGCACTCAAAACAGACCGCTGGTAACCGGAAACGTAAAAATCAAAAACGCGATTATTTTCGCAATGAGTTTATGTGCCGCTGGATTATTTGTTTTAATTCAATTTGTCAACATGTTAGCGGCAATTTTAACGTTTTGTACTTTGGTGGGTTATGCTGGAATTTATTCAGGTTATTTAAAGCATGCAACGCCACAAAATATTGTGATTGGTGGTTTAGCGGGTGCTGCGCCACCGTTATTAGGTTGGGTTGCAATGACGGGTCATATTGATGCCGGCGCCATTATTTTAATGTTGATTATTTTTGTTTGGACGCCGCCGCATTTTTGGGCGCTTGCAATTTATCGTGTGGATGAATATGCAAAAGCAGATGTACCGATGTTGCCAGTCACACATGGTATTGCTTATACCAAAAAAAATATTATTTTTTACACAATTCTATTAATCGCGATTACGTTATTGCCTTTTGCTATTGGCATGTCAGGATGGATTTATTGTGTTGCAGCCATTTTATTGGGCGCACGTTTTTTGCAATGGACAATCAGATTAATGCGCACGGATGAAGCGGTTCTCGCGATGACGGTGTTTCGATTTTCGATTTTATATTTATTGTTATTGTTTGTTGCGTTAATTGTCGATCATTTTATGTTGTGGTGATCCACCTCACACTATTTTTCCAATCGCGCTCAATTGTAATTTTTGTAGTGCATCTGCAAAGGCTTTGCCTTGTAATTTTTGCGTGACCAAAGAGTGTGTATCGACACTTTTTGCTGCAACCAGCGCTTTCATTAATATTTCAAAATGATTTTGTGACGGATAAATTGCGTGACAAGCCATTATCCAGTTTGAAAATCGTTTGGGACGTCGAAAGGCATCAACTGATTTTAAAATAGAGAGTAATTCAGCGGCATCGCGTGTATTGAGTTGGTGATAAGTGGTATGAAATTTCGAAACCAATAATGCCAGTTCACCAAATTCACTGGGAATGCGAAATCGATCGCAAATAAAGTTAATGTCGGCTTGTGATAAATAATACAATAAAGCTGAAAATCGCACGATACCTTCTGGTGACAGGGTGACAGCGCGTTGCAATACGGTTAGATCAACGTGATCATTTATTTCTGGAAATAAAATAAATAGTGCGCCACATTTTTTTAGTACCTCAAAAAACCGAACTGGATTTTGTGCAATCAGTACGCGTGATAATTCTTTCCAGACACGTTCAGCAACTAATGCATCTATTTCACCGGATTTTACCATCTGTTGCATGAGCGCGTTGGTTTCAGGATGCACTTGAAAATCGGGCAGCTGAGAAGCGAATCGCGCAACACGTAAAATGCGAACGGGATCTTCTGAAAATGCCGGTGAAACATGATGCAATAATTTTTTCTGTAAATCTTGTTGACCACCATAGGGATCAACCAACTCACCCGACTCTTTATTTTTCGCCATTGCGTTAATTGTTAAATCACGCCGAATTAAATCTGCTTCAAGAGTTACCTCTGCTGCGGTGTAAAAATGAAATCCTTTATACCCTTTTCCCGTTTTTCTTTCCGTGCGAGCAAGCGCATATTCCTCGTGTGTTTTAGGATGCAAAAAAACGGGAAAATCTTTACCGACCGGCTGAAAACCTTGAGCAATCATCTCTTCTGGCGTACCACCCACCACAACCCAATCTTTTTCAACAACTGGTCTTCCCAACAGTTCATCTCGTACGGCGCCGCCTACTAAATAGATCTTCAAGTGTGGTATCCTTCTTTGCTTTAAAATTTGATTATAAGTGAGTGCGAGTGGGAGTGGGAGTGGAAGCGTGAAATACTGGCAACAAAATTTAATTCCGCAGCATTTTTTTTCTCATCTAATGGGAAAATTGGCCAATGCAAAATTGGGTTGTTTGACGCGTTTTGGCATCAAAAAATTTATTGCGCGATACGGCGTGAATATGCGTGAGGCCAAAATAAATGATTATCGACAATTCGTGACATTCAATGATTTTTTTACACGCGAATTAAAATCGAATGCGCGTATTATTTCAACAGAATTCAATAATATTATTAGTCCTGTTGATGGTACCGTGAGTGAGTGCGGAACAATAAAACAAGATCAGTTATTGCAAGCAAAAGGCGCGTATTTTAATTTACTGGATTTGTGCGGGCAGGATGCAGCATTAGCCCATTATTTTGAAAATGGAAATTTTCTGACAGCGTATTTATCACCAAAAGATTATCATCGTTTTCATATACCGATTACTGGAAAATTAATAAAAATGATTTATGTTCCGGGAAAATTATTTTCGGTGAATCAATCATCCGTTAACAATGTGCCGGGATTATTCGCGCGTAATGAGCGCGTGATTTGTTTATTCGAAACGGATATTGGAAAAATAGCATTGATTGCGGTAGGTGCCATGATTGTGGGAAGCGTGTCGATGAAATGGCATGGTATTGTTGCGCCACAACGAAAACGTAAAACAGCAGTGTGGCATTATACGGATCAAAATATTGTTTTCGAAAAAGGGGATGAAGTCGGACATTTTCGATTGGGCTCAACCGTAATCATCTTGACTGAAAAAAATAAGATGAAATGGAGTGACGCGCTGTGCGCAGACAAAAGTTTGTGTGTGGGCGAGAGTATTGGTTTGAAATGCTTCATGCACGATCAAATGGAAAAGCAATCACCTCTGAAATAGAGGTGATTTTTGCATAATACATTAAAAGACGATCTAATCCGATAGCAACCCCCGCGCAAGCTGGCAATCCGTATTTCAGCGCATCAATAAAATAATAATCTATTGTAGGAATGGATTGATTATGGTTTTTTCGCACTATTTGATTTTTTTTAAATCTATTTTCTTGCTCAACAGGATCAGTCAATTCGTGAAAACCATTGGCAATCTCAGCGCCTTGTAAATACAGCTCGAAACGTTCTGCCACCGGCGGATCATCATGACGAATGGTGGAGAGTGCTGCTTGTGTGATGGGAAAATCATGTAAAAATAAAGGTTTTTCGATACCTAATGTTGGCTCAATTACATGTGATAATAAAATTTGTAATGCGGTATCAAAATCCAATTGATCTAAATCGATGCGAATATTATTTTCTACTATTAATTTTTTTAATGCCGATAGAGTGGATTTAAATGGATCGATAGTTAAATGAGTTAAAAATAAATTTTGATAAGAAATTTTTTCTGCTGGTTTTGTATTGATTGTGAATTGTAAAAACAAATCAATTTCATTCATCAGGTCGTGATGATTAAAATCAACGCGGTACCATTCTAGCAGTGAGAATTCAGGATTATGTTGACGCCCTGATTCACCAATGCGAAATGATTTGGTGATTTGGTAAATTGATCCGCTGCCGGCAGCGAGGAGGCGTTTCATTGCGTATTCGGGAGAAGTTTGCAGATAGTAGGTTGTGTGCGTGTGAACTGCAAAGCTTTCAATATGCGGATCAGTAACCGTGTGATGACACAGCAGTGGTGTTTCTACTTCAAGAACATTTCGTTCGAGAAAAAATTGACGGATTTTCGAATATAATTGTGCGCGAAGTTTCAAATTGATTGGTGACGCAGTGGGTTTCCAGACGCTTGCTCCCACTACTTCGCTCTCGACAAATATTCGCCCTTGCGCGTATCCACTTTAATAATGTCACCTTCTTCGATAAAAAGAGGAACACGAACCACAGCACCCGTTTCAAGTGTAGCGGGTTTTGTGCCACCCGTTGCAGTATCGCCGCGAATACCAGGATCAGTCTGTACGATTTTGAGTGTCACTGTATTTGGCGCTTCGATAGTCAGTGGTACACCATTCCACAATGTCATGATGTAAATATCCTGTTCTTTGAGCCATTGTTTTGTATCACCCACAGCAGTAGCGCTCGCAGAAATTTGTTCAAATGTTTCTGGATTCATAAAATGCCAAAATTCACCATCGCAATATAAATATTGCATATCGCAATCAACCACGTCCGCGCCATCCAGTACATCACCCGATTTAAATGTGCGTTCAAGCACGCGACCGGTTTTTAAATTACGCAATTTAACGCGATTAAATGCTTGGCCTTTGCCGGGTTTAACGTATTCGTTTTCTAAAATGTTATAAGGGTCATGATCGATCATGACTTTTAATCCGTTCTTGAATTCATTGGTGCTAAATTTGCCCATATTATCCTCTCGTCATAATGCCAAGCACATTTTTGGGGCTAACATAGCATAATTGTTTGTAGATTTCACTGCTGAATGTTTGGATAATAACGGCATGCAGCCAGAAACCTTTTTTCTTCAGATCGCCATTCCAACGCCTTTGCGAAAAACATTTGATTATTTGCCGTGCGAAAATGTGCCTCGTTCGATGTGGCAAGTAGGCCAGCGCGTGTCTGTTTCTTTTGGTCGTAGAAAAGTGGTTGGTGTTATCGTTGGTATTTCAGCCGTTTCGGATTTATTAGCTGATAAATTAAAATCTGTGAGTGAGTTGATTGATGAGAAACCATTATTAGATGAAAAATTATTATCTTTGTATCGTTGGTCGAGTGATTATTATCAGTACCCGTTGGGTGAGGTGATCGTAGGAACGTTGCCAAAAAAAATTCGCGAGGGTCGTGTTGAAAAAAAAATGGCAACTGAAAATACGACAACAGAAATCATACGTGCTCTGCCTGATTTTGAATTAAGTGAAGAACAACAGCAAGCGATTAACGCAATTCACCACTCACAGACAGAAAAAAAATTTCAACCATTTTTATTGGCGGGTGTCACAGGCAGTGGAAAAACTGAAATATATTTTCGCATCATCGCTGACGTGTTGAAAAAAAATCAGCAAGCGTTGGTGTTGGTGCCTGAAATTGCATTAACACCACAAACCGTTTCTCGTTTTCAAATGCGATTTTCAGTGCCCGTTTTGTTGTTACATTCTGGATTAACAGATGTACAACGTTGTAAAGCATGGTTGCAAGCAACACACGATAAACCTTGTATTGTGATTGGGACGCGATCAGCAGTTTTTGTGCCACTTAACGCTTGCGGTGTTATTATTGTCGATGAAGAACATGACTTATCATTCAAGCAACACAGTGGTTTTCGTTATTCAGCGCGAGATGTTGCTGTGATGCGCGCAAAAATAGCGTCAATTCCCATTATTTTGGGTTCAGCAACGCCTTCACTTGAAACCATTCATAATGTAAATCAGCAAAAATATCATTTGTTAACTTTGTCAGCGCGCTCCGGCGCTGCGCAATTACCAACCGTTACTTTGCATAATGTGTGTGGCGAGAAATTGCAGCATGGTTTGAGCAAAACGGTTATTGAAAAAATGCAACACCATCTTGCGCAACATAACCAAGTATTATTATTTTTGAATCGACGTGGATATGCGCCTGTTTTGTTGTGCCATCATTGCGGATGGTCTGCGGTGTGCGTACACTGCGATGCACGATTAACACTGCACGATCGTCCTCGAAAATTAGCGTGTCATCATTGCGGATATGAAACTATTCCGCCACGAATTTGTCAGTCATGTCATCAAGGTGAGTTGATGATTTTGGGTTTGGGCACAGAGCAATTAGAAGCAGTGATTCAAAAATTATTTCCAGATAAAAAAATCGCGCGCATTGATCGCGATACGATGACGAATTTTAAAATATTAGAGACTACTTTAAATAAAGTGAATAATCGTGAAGTGGATATTGTAATGGGAACACAAATGTTAGTGAAAGGACATCATTTTGAAAATGTCACTTTAGTTGCAGCGCTTGATGTAGATAACGCCTTATTTTCCAGCGATTTTCGTGCAGTTGAGCGGTTGGCGCAATCGTTAATTCAAGTCGCGGGACGCGCAGGGCGTTCTGAAAAAAAAGGCGAAGTATTGATTCAAACACATCATCCGAATCACCCTTTATTAAAAAATTTATTTGATCACCATTACTTTCATTTTTCAACATTAGCACTAAACGATCGCGCGCAAGCGCAATTACCACCGTTTATACATTTAGCATTGTTGCGCGCTGAAGCAAAAAACAAAGAACGCGTGCATGATTTTTTAATGTGTGCAAAAAATAATATAGTATCATCTGCAATCGACACCGAAATAGCAGGCCCTTTTCCTTCGTATATGGAAAAAAAAGCGGGCTTTTATCGCGCACAAATGTTATTTCAATCATCAAAACGATCCGCGTTAAAACAAACGATGGGAAACGTGATTGATCACATTGAGCAACAGAAAAAAATAGCAGGATTGAAATGGATTGTCGATATCGATCCGATGGAAGTGGGGTAATCATCCGATCGACGGGTCACAGCAAGTAAGTATCGCGCTGTGACCTATCAGTATTTTTAGCGGCGTTATTAAAGAGACCTTCTGAAAGTTTCTTTTAATGCCTCTTCCAGTATTTCATCTGATTTGATTATTTCATCAAGCGTTGTATCTAATATACTTCCAAGCTTACTGGCTTTCGTGTTCGCCAGGTCATATGATTTTTTTAAAGCATCTTGTATTGCAGTTAATCGTTCTAAAGTTACAGTAGGATTGGCTGCTTTTTCTACGAGCGCATCAATTTTTTCAGGGGTTACCTTAATGCCATACTCTTTTATAATTTTTTTTATCGAATCAGCACAACGATTTATTTCAGCGACAGCTGCTTGTTGCTCAGGCGTTTGTTGAGGCTGAGTATTATTACCCCCCCATTGAAATAAGAAATTAAATACTTTTTTCATAAAACATCCCCTTAATTAAATATTCTCAAAATATGGACGAAATGATCACCTATACTTAATAGAACTGAATTAACAACACGCCGAAAATTATAACCTGTATTTATTAAGTTAATATTAGAATAGGACTTACGCTGTGGTACCAAAGCGAAAATGTCCCCTTTTTGTATCTTCTCATAGTGAAATTAAGCGAATATGAATACTTTTTTGTCACAAAATAACAAATTATTACAATTGATTGATTTTATAGTCAAAAATTGATTGTCTTTGAAGTGTATATACCACTCTCACCTAAAAACGCGAACCGCTATATCCTTGCTTTCATTCGTTTGCATTGTCCCATTAAAAACGAAAAAATGAGGATCATTTTTCTCTCCTCAAGATAAATCGCAATGGTAATTGAAGGATTTTTGATTTTTTTGGGTCGGAGTGATTCGACATCCGGTCTCAATCACTCCTAAAATGATCATCCTGGTCATTTTACCGCAAAAAAATAAAAAATCTTGCGCGATTTATAATTCGTCGACAAAAAGATCCTCATTTTTCCTGCTGTTTTTAATGGGACAATGCGAATAATTCTAAAGCAGTGAGTGCATTTTGTGAATTTTTCCTCAACAGCCGAGGAGGTGCTGTGATGTGATTTCCCATTTGTGCAGATCGCTTGCGATCGAAGAAATGGGGTCACATCACGAGCGGATTCCCCACAGGCTTATGTGGCAAAAATTTAAAAAATAAATGAACGGATGATAAGATAAATTATTCGCATGATGAGCAGTGAGTGTACGTTTATACTGTGAGGTCTATATACCCGTTACACCTCAACCTCTTACATCAAACAACGCTCAATACATTCCAAATGTTTTTTAAGTGCACCACGATTGGCTTCGATGGTTTCTTGCGCGCATTTTCCCATTTTTTCACGCAATTCTTTTGCTGAGCACAGTGCTACAACAGCATCAGCAATACTCGTTGCATCCGTAACAATTTGCGCAGCGCCCGCGCTTTGTAATAATTTTGCGATCTCAGTGAAATTATGCAAATTAGGTCCTGATAAAATCGGCAAGCCCACTGCAGCGGGCTCAATGAGATTGTGTCCGCCCACGGGAACTAAACTGCCGCCAACGAAAGCAATATCCACCGCAGCATAAATCATTTGTAATTCACCAATCGTATCGACTAACAAAATATCGGTTTCAGATGTGATGGAAGTTTTCTGTGAACGAATAGCGAGTTTAAATGGCATTTGCAAGCAGGATTCTGCGACTTTTTGAAAACGATCAGGATGTCGTGGTGCGAGTATCAAAAATAAAGTGGGAATTTCTCGTCGAATTTTTTGGAATGCATTTAAAATAATATTTTCTTCGCCGTCATGCGTGCTCGCTGCAATCAGAACACGGCGCTCTTCGCCAATTTGTTTTCGAATGGTTTTGCCTTGTTGAATTAATTCATCAGGAATGTGTAAATCAAATTTAATATTGCCAGTGATAAATAATTTTTTGGGATCCAGACCCAGTTGCAAATAACGTTCACCATCCAGAACGCCTTGTGCAGCAACGGTGTGATAGGTACTGAGCATATGTTTAGTTAATTGAGGAATTAATTGATATCGAAGGGATGAGCGTTCTGACAATCGGCCATTGGCTAACATAATGGGAATATTTTGTTTTTTACACATGGTTAATAAATTCGGCCATAATTCAGTTTCCATGATCACGCATAATGTAATATTTGCGCGACGTAAAAAACGCGCAACGGCGCTGGGCACATCAAATGGCGCGTAAACATGAGTGACTTGATTATTTAAATGTTGCGTTACTAATGCTGAACCGGTTGGTGTGGTAGTGGTAACAATAAAATGATATTGCGGATGATATTGTTTAATGAGTGCTTTAACGAGTGGAATGGCCGCGATGGTTTCGCCAACGGAGACAGCGTGAATCCAAATATTTTTATTATGTGTGTTTTGTTGTGTGATATAGCCAAAACGTTCATTCCATCGTTTGCGATATCCCGTTGTGTGGCGTGATCGCCACAACAACCGAATTAATATAAAAGGCATGATGAGGTAATAAATAATAGTATAGATAATCCGCATTTCTTCTTCGCAACCGCATTATTAATTCGGCTTGCCAAATGTTTCTTTGATAAACAGCGTGGCGAAATAAGCGGCAATTAATCCGATGGGAATAATGCTTAATGCAATCGAGAAATCCCAATTGGTAAAAACGGCTTGTGCGCCAGTGGCAGTTCTGCCGGCCAGATGCGCTAAAATATCTCCAACAACGGGTTGTAAAATCATGCCGCCTGACATGATAATGAAATTCGCAAATGCAACAGCGGTACCAGAAATTTCATGCGAACAATTTTCTTTGCTGAGTGAAAAACACAGTGGATGCGGTCCGCAAAAAAGGCCGAGCATAAAAAGCAGTGCTAAAATAATTTCATGATTTTGAATGGGTAAAAAGATAATACTGGAGCAAATGATGGCTGAGCCAATGGACGCGATGATTAATGGAATTTTGCGTGTTTCAAATCGATCGGATAGATATCCTGCTAAAAAACTAGAAATAATCCATCCCGCTAATGTTAATGATGCACCCACTGCAGCTTCACTTCGCGTGAAATGACGCGCTGATTTTAAAAATGGAATTGCCCACGCATCGACAAAAACAGATGAAGGTAAATAAAGTAATGCGCCCACCAAACCAATCAACCACATTTGCGGCATTTTAATAATGCCCCATAATTGTTTGCACAGTCTTGTATAGGATGTTGTGGCAGGAATGATTTGATTGTCAGCGTTAACGCCCGTTTTATTTTTAACAAACAAGAAAACACAAACAAATAAAGCAGCACCGACATAAGCCGGAAATAACAATACGTTGTGAAAGTGGGTTATGCGAATTAAGTGAGTTAAATAATTATCAGTAACAATTGCGGCGAGCATTCCAGCGCCGGTGAGAAATCCAGTTGCGGTTGCAAAAATTCGACGTGGTAACCAGAGCGATGCAATTTTTAATGCAGTGACATAACCAAATGCAGCGCCGAGCCCAATTAAAAAACGACCTGCTAATGCGATACCAATGTGTTGTGTGTTTGCAAAAATTAACACGCCGCATAATGCGATAATGCAACCCAACAATAAAGAACGTCGCGCACCAATTCGATCGACCGTAACACCAACGGGTAACTGCATCGGTGCGTAAGCAATATAATAAAAACCAGTGATCCATCCAAAGTCATTTATTGACACATCAAAATGATTTAATAAGTGATGTTCCATCACGGTTGGATAGACGCGTAACAAATAAGCGAAACAATAATATAAAATACCTGTGCCAAAAATAATCCAGGGCAGCAATCGATAACTTTTTTCTAAATTTATTTTCGATGGGTTCGATAAATTTTCCATAGAATTAGCCTCATAGATTAAGTCGGTGTAGACTACGCGAAGATGCTCATTTTCGCAATAAGGAGAAAAAATGGCAACCAAAGCACGCGGTGATTCCTATACAGCTGAGGCAATTGAGGTATTAGTGGGATTGGATCCGGTGCGTCGAAATCCTGGAATGTACACCGATACTTCACATCCCAACCATCTTGCACATGAAGTCATCGATAACAGTGTTGACGAAGCCATTGCGGGTCATGCAAAAAAAATTAATGTCATTTTACATAAAGATAATTCATTAACGGTCAGTGATGATGGTCGTGGCATGCCAGTGGATATTCATTCTGAGCATAAAGTATCGGGTGTCGAATTAATTTTAACGCGTTTGCATTCGGGCGCGAAATTTTCTCGTAAAACCTATGAATTTTCGGGCGGTTTGCATGGCGTTGGTATTTCAGTTGTCAATGCATTATCAAAAACATTAACCGTCAGTGTGAAAAAAAATGGTGATATTTATCAAATGGTATTCAAAAGTGGTGAGTCACAAGGAAAATTAAAAATAGTGGATCATTGCGATAAACAAGAAACGGGAACCACGATTCATTTTTATCCTGACGAAAAATATTTTGATTCTGATAAATTTGTGTTGCCCGCTTTGTTGGCAACGTTGCGCGCAAAAGCGGTGCTGTGTCCCGGGTTAACGGTTATTTTTTTAGATGAGAAAAAAAATGAAAAACAAACTTGGTATTATGAAGATGGATTAAAATCTTATTTGTTAGACAGCTTACAAAATTGCGAGCAATTACCCGCTGAGCCTTTTATGGGGCATTTTACGGGTGAGAGTGAAACGGTGGATTGGGCGTTAACGTGGTTGCCCCAGGGTGAAACCGGTGTTGCAGAAAGTTATGTGAATTTAATTCCAACGCAACAAGGTGGAACTCATGTCAATGGGTTGCGCGCGGGAATGTTAGAGGCGGTACGGGAATTTTGTGAAATTCATAAATTATTAACGCGCGGTATTAAATTAGCACCGGAAGATGTATGGGAGCAGTGTCGCTATATTTTATCGATTAAATTACAGCACGCGCAATTTGCGGGACAAACTAAAGAAAAATTAACCGCACGACAAGCAGCAGTATTTGTTACTGGTGTTGTCAAGGACGCGTTGAGTTTATGGTTAAATCAGCATGTTGATTTGGGAAAACAACTAGCTGAATTATTTGTTGCAAATGCACAACAAAGAATGCGTTCTGAAAAAGCGGTGGTGAGAAAAAAAATTATATCGGGCCCCGCATTGCCGGGAAAATTAACGGATTGTTCAGAGCAAGATGTGACGCGAACAGAATTATTTTTAGTGGAGGGTGATTCAGCGGGTGGATCGGCAAAACAAGCGCGTGATAGAACATTTCAAGCGGTGATGCCTTTGCGCGGAAAAATTTTAAATACTTGGGAAGTGTCATCAGAAGAAGTGTTGGCGTCCAATGAAGTGCATGATATTGCCGTTGCAGTTGGTGTTGATCCTGGTTCTGATGATTTATCATCATTACGTTATGGAAAAATTTGTATTTTAGCGGATGCCGATTCGGACGGTGCACATATCGCCACATTATTGTGCGCATTATTTCTAAAACATTTTCGTCCGTTGGTTACCGCTGGACATATTTATGTTGCGATGCCGCCGTTATTTCGCATCGATATTGGTAAATCTGTTTTTTACGCGCTAGATGAAGATGAAAAAGAAGGCGTGCTTAATCGCATTCAAGCAGAAGGATTAAAAGGCAAAGTGAATATTCAACGTTTCAAAGGATTGGGTGAAATGAATCCGTTGCAATTGCGCGAAACGACCATGAGTTCTGACACGCGTCGCTTGGTGCAATTAACATTGATGGACGATACCAGAGAAGAAAACGTGATGGATATGTTGCTGGCGAAAAAGCGCGCTGCTGATCGTAAAGAATGGCTTGAGAAAAAAGGCGATTTGGCGAGCGCGTAAAAAGCAACGCTAACCAGTCAGCTCTTGCGCTTGCTAATGATGATAAATTAAAGTTAGACAATTGGATGAAAGTGTAATTTTACGTTTTCGATACTCTCGGATCAAACGCATCTCTGACTGAATCCGCAAATAAATTCGCAGACAGCACTAAAAAAAACATAAAAATTAATGCGGCTAATAATGGCCACCACACCATCGGTTCACGTGCTAATTCCAGACGTGATGTGTTAATCATATTTCCCCAGCTTGCGGTGGTTGGGTCAACGCCAACGCCAACATAAGATAAAATGGCTTCTGCTAAAACTAATCCGCTAAAATCTAAAACGAGAGTGATAATAATAAGATGCATCACGTTGGGAAAAATGTGACGAAAAATAATACTCATTTTGCGTGCGCCCATGGCAATCGACGCAGTCACAAAATCTTGTTCGCGTAATTTCAATGTTTCAGCGCGCAATAATCGACACAAGCTCGCCCAACCGGTAATGCCTAAAATAAAACACAACGATAGTAATCGCGCATCCGCACGATCTGCAATGGTTGGAAATAAATGCGAATGATTTGAAATAAAAACTTGCATTACCAATACTATCGCGGTAATGAGTAAAACGCCTGGAATCGAACTTAATGTGGTATAAACATATTGAATGATGTCATCGATCCATCCACCACAATATCCAGCAATCGTTCCAAAAAATAAAGCGAATGGCAGCATAAATAATGTAGTGAGCGTGCCAATTAATAATCCGGTACGAATACTTTTTATACTTTCGTAAAAAACATCTTGTCCAATTTTGTTAGTTCCAAAAATATGTAAATGCGCTGTTGCAAATGGTTTTGTGTAAGTCGTTTCATCATGCGGATTGAAAAATAAATCGAGCACACTTTTTTGTTGATGCTGAATGTTGAGATGAATTGAATCCAGTAACCCAATGACAACATACATACTTAAAACAACGCATGCGATCACCGCGATCTTTTTTTGAAAAACAGATTTCCATAAAATGCGATAATGTTGTTGGCTGCGAATCCAACATGCTGTGATGATGCAGAGAAATACAAGGCACCACACAAGGTAATCACTCGGTAGAAAATTAAGCTGCATTCATTCCCACTCCCACTCCCACTCACGCTAACCTTACGCGCGGGTCAACCAATGTGTAAGTCACATCCGTTATGATCAGTCCTGCAATATAAAAAAGCGTCCCCAAAAAAACCATCACGCGCACAATATCAAAATCTTGTTGTGCAATGGCATCAATGGTGTAACTGCCCAAACCCGGAATACCAAAAAAAGATTCCATGATTAAACTGCCCATAAATAACGTAGGAATAATCACAACAACACCCGTTACAATAGGGATCAATGCATTTTTTAAAACATGTTTGAATAACACGCTTAATTCGGACAATCCTTTGGCACGCGCGGTGCGAACATAATCTTTGTTAATTTCTTCGAGAAAAATAGTGCGATACCAGCGAGTGCCTGCACCAATACCGCTGATCATGCCAACTAAAACCGGTAATACTAAAAATTTTATGGCATCAATTCCGCCGTGATATCCAGAAATGGGAGCGAGATTTAATAATTTTCCCAGCAAAAATTGTCCGAGAATAATATAAAATAATCCTGACACCGACATCATGATTACGCAGATGCCCATTGAAAAATAATCAAAAAAAGTGCCGCGAAATAAGGCAATTAATAATGCATACGTAATGTTGATAGCAAGTCCGACCAGCAAAGTGGGAATGGCCAATGCCAGACTGGGCCACATGCGTTCATCAATATCACGGCTAATATCGCGCCCTTGATCAGATTGTCCGAACTGAAAAGTAAATAATTCAAGTGATTTAGTAAAAAATAAAGTGTCCGTGATTTTTTTTATTCCGATTTGCGTGTGGTTGAGAAAAAGGGGTTTGTCATAACCTTCTTTTGCTTTCCATTGTTGGATGGCTTCGGGTGTCACCTGTTTTTGTCCGAGATGCATGCGTGCAATATCATCGGGTGAATTCACTATAAAAAATAATGCAAAAGTAATGATATTGACACCAATTAATATCGGAATTGCGTAAATAATACGACGGAGAAGATAGGCGAACATAACAATCCTGTTGTCATAAAATAATGTATCACCTTGTTATTCAATTGAAATTTTAGCGGGTTTTTCGTGATTTTGCACATAATAGATTTTTTTGTTGTTGAGTGAGAAATTTTAATTGTTATGTACTATACCTTCCAATGTAAGTTCACCCTTTTAATTTATTTTTTTGTAAACAGTGAGGTTTATATGAAAAAGTTAGTAAAAACAGTGAGTGCGTTGGCGGTGGTGATGAGTTTGTGTTTTGCTTCGTCGATGTTGGCAGCCCCAGTGGTGCCTTACTTGTACGTCTATTCTGTCGTTGGCGGTACTCCTTTCGGACAAGCTCAGGCTACATTGGTTGAAGCGGTTGCGGGTGCGGACAGCACCGTCGGTTTGCCTAAAGGTAGCTTACCTCAAACAATAGGTCCAACTGATTCGAGTCCATTAATTGTGCAGAATGGGACGCAAAGTGGCGCAGTATCTGCAACATTGACATACAACTTGGTTGTTGGTCCCAATAAATCAACTTGCACAGTAAACGTTAGTACATCTGATGTTGGAGATAAAACAAAAAATGATGCAAAAGCAACAGTAACGGGTGACAGCGGCGATAATGGTTTGTGCACCTCTTTCTTGGTTCCTGTTTATTCATTCAACCCACAAGATGGTGATCAAGTTATTACGTTAAATTGGAAATCAAGCTTTTAATTTTTTAATTCATAAACAGTGAGGTTTATTATGAAGAAGTTAGTAAAAACAGTGAGTGCGTTGGCGGTGGTGATGGGTTTGTGTTTTGCTTCGTCGGTGTTGGCAATAAAGTCAGAGTCAGCGACAGCGAATGCAGCTTACAACTTTATTTTTAACAAAACTGCAAATGCAAACGCTGTGTATACCATAAAATTTTATTCTGGCGTAGACAGTAATACAGCGCAGATCACTTCCATTTTCGCTGAAAATGTGCAGGAAAGTTTTAGTCTTGCTCCAGCGTTGGGTGTCAAATTTGGGTATGTGGGTAGTGTGTACAGTGCTGATCATAAATCAACAACACCAGTTTTTTACTGTCTCTGGACTCAGCCAGTTGGGCAATTCCCCACAATTACTGGGTATAACGGAACATCCAATTCAGTTTGTCAAAAAAATAAACCCACTATGAATGGTGGAAATTATAGTTTTGCGGGCTATATACCACCCAGTATGTAGGCTTTTTTTATCAACCCCTCGCTATTTTGTGAGGGGGTTTTTATTTCCAGTATTTCTTCACTGTTGTTTTATTTTCTCGCTTCCAATACGTAACAATCAACGGAATAAAAATCAAAATTAAAAATCCCAATAAAATCCACAGCGGCCATAAAATCGGTTTATTCCATTTTTCTTGTAATTGCGCGCGCAACATTGGATTTATTTTTTGATATTGTAATGTGTTGTTGGCAATCGCATGCGGTTTGGTGGGCGAGACCCATTGATGCGATAAAGTAAAATCAATCGGATGAACTCCCCAAATCCACGGCGCGTCTTCTTGCACCAATGCAAGATATTCGCGGATTTTTATCAATCGTTTTTCATCAGTTGGCATATTTTTAATTTCATTAAATAAAGCATCTGCACGTGGATCAGTATAATTCGTGGCATTTTCTCCACCGTGCTTTACTTTCCCGTTTGCAGAATAGAGTAAAAATAAAAAATTCTCAGGGTCAGGATAATCTGCTAACCATCCCCACGAAAATATTTGCACATTACCCGTGCGCACTTTTTCTTGAAAACGATTGTATTCGGTGTGACGAATATTTAATTCAATACCTAGCTTGGCAAATTGTTTTCGCATCCAATTTAATTGTGCTTTGTCATCGGGATTGCCAGTCGAGGTGACATCATAATTAAGTACCAACGCTTTTCCCGTCTTAGGATCAATGCCATTGGGGTATCCCGCTTCCGCTAATAATTTTTTGGCATCTTCAATGGGTTTTCGTTTCGCATTATGTCCATTCCAAAAATAAATCACTTTGTTAATATTATTTTTTTCATATCCAAAAATGCCGGGTGGAATAGGTCCGTGTGCTGCAACGCCACGACCGTTTAAAAATAATTGAATATATTCTTCGTAATCAATGGTAATGGAAATCGCTTGCCGTAATTTTTTGTTGTTACCACCGACCACTTCATCTAGCATATTAAAACCAATATAAAATACAGAAGGGCTAACGGTGGTTTCTAAACGAATACCTTTTTCTTGCATTGCTTTAGTTAAAATGGGATTTCCATTTTTATCTAACTGAATCGCAGAATCAAAACTATCAGCACTAATACCTGAGCGATCATAATATCCCTGTAAAAATTTATTCCATCGCGGAATACTTTCCTTGTCGAGTGATAACACTAACTTTTCAACCTGCGGAATGCTTTCGTTGCTTACCGGATGTTTTTCACCGCGAAAATGAGGATTTTTTGCGAGCACCATTTCTTCATTCGGATTATTTTTTTCAAGCAAATAAGAACCGGTGCCGACAGGATACCAATCTACTGTGATATTTTTTTCTTTCATCGTGGGCTGTGCGTAAAATAAATCGGCTTCATATGGCATCGGTGAAAAAAATGGCATCGCTAACCAATATAAAAATTGTGGATACACGCCATGAATTTTAATGTGGTATTCATATTTGTTGATCACTGTCGCGCCAGCCAGTGGATAATCATGTAAATTAATAAAAGACTTATGTTGATACGCATTTTGCAGTGTTTTTGCGTAATCCGAAAATCCCACAATATATTTGCTCATCACGCCAAAAATAGGCGAGTTTACTGTTGGACTGGCAAGTCGTTTTATTTGATACACATAATCTTGTGCGATTAATTCCCGTTTTGTTTTTAAAGCAGGATGTGGTTGATAATAAATACGCGGTTTAATTTTTAAATCATAAATCGTATAAATAATTTTTCCGTTTTTTGTTACGTAGGTTACGGTTGGCATTTCGCGCAATGTCAGTGGAATTAATTGATAAGGGCGTTTTAAATAATCATACTGCAAAGGTGGCTCATAAATTTGCGCGATGATTTGTGTTTCATCGGAAGAATAAGCACGCGCAGGATCCAGCGTTTTGGGCGCGCTTGAAAAAGCGCCATGCAACGTATTGTGGCTTGTTGATTCGTGATGCGGGTTGTTCCATTGCGCAAAGATGGTGGTGGAAAAAAATAAAATGAGTAACGCATGGCGTAGCTGTTGTATCATTTTAAAATCATATACTATGTTTTACTTTTAAGGCAAAAATATTATTAGTGGGAGTGGGCGTGAGAGAAAACAATCATTCTGAAAAACTGATTCGCTTGGCGGCGTCCTTGTCAATGGTAGATATCGCCACCCGCATTGATTTTTTTAGTCGACAATTTTTGGGTTCACCGTATTTGTCAAATCCACAAGGCGAGGGTGAACATGCTGACATTGATTCGGCGCCGCTATATCGTTTTGATGGTTTTGATTGTGTCACGTATGTGAATAATATTTTAGCGTTGGCATTGTCGCATGATGAAAAATCATTTGAAAAAAAATTACTGCAATTAAATTATTATTATGCGATTCCACAATACGAAAATCGTTTTCATTTTATGAGCGTGGATTGGAACCCACAAAATCAAAAAAATAATATTGTGCGTGATGTGACGCGTGATATTCAGGATGAAAAAAATAATGCTATTGCAGAATGGGCGGAAGGCGACATTGATCGCCCTAATTGGTTTATTAAAAAAGGTCTTGCTCATTTAGCGCAAACAGTGAAAAAAGAATGGGTGCGCTTGCCTTATTTGCCACTGAAAAAATTATTTGATGACAATAAAAATCCCCGCGCATTTTTGTTTAATCAAATTCCCGATGTGAGTATTATTGAAATTATCCGACCCAATTGGAACTTAACAGAAAAAATCGGCACGAATTTACATGTGTCGCATGTGGGTTTTGGTATTCGTGATGCGTCGCAATCATTATTATTTCGACACGCATCGTCTGAGCAAAAAGGCGTGGTGGAGATTTTGCTGTCGGATTATTTGAAAAATTATTTAGAAAGCGAGAGCGTGCGAGGCATCAGTGTTTTTGCCATCGCAAGCATCTAGTTTTTTCTGAGTTTCTGCTATTACTGTTGCATTACATAAATTCGCAGAACAAAAATGCTCTCTTAGAATTTTTTTTATTTGCGTGTGACACCCGTGTTTCTGTTGTTTCTGTGCGGGTAAAAAACGCTGCGATAAAGCGACAGCAGCATGGTCTCTGTGTGATTCTTTTAATTGGTATAGCGTGTTTAATGTTTGTCTTTGTGTTGCCATGATTTTAATATTCTCAAGAGAAGGCTGCGATATTCCTATTTTGCAAAAATATTCCAATATTTCTATTATTATGTTACGGCACGGTATTTTTACTCCCATAAGATAGTCCTGTGTTGCGGTTTCGATAGCAAAATAATATTCACTCTCAGATATTGATGATTCTGCAGGAGATGATAAGCATTTTTCGGAAGGTGAAGGTGGCCACTCTACTGGTTCTTCAAACGCTTCGTCTTTTTGTGATGGAGGTTGATCTTGAATCTTGTTTAACCACAAAGTGATGTCATGTGAATTGTAATATTTACGCATTACTTATTTTCTCCGGTGTATTTATACTTGAAAGATTCCACCTAATACAGCCATTTTTGCAGCACCCGTGACACTGGATAAATTCCCCGGTTTGTTTTCCATGGTTTGTTTTGCAAGCCATGCAAAAGCGCACGCTTCAATCCATTGTGGATCAATGCCGATTTCGTGCGTTGATTTAATGTCAGCATTGGGTAAATGCGCGTGCAAACGTTCAATTAAAAAAGTATTGTATGCGCCGCCGCCGCAGAGCCAGATGGTGGGAATGTGGGTGTGAGTGATTGCGTCTGCAATTGTTTTTACAGTTAATTCGGTTAAGGTGTTCTGAATATTTTCGGCGTGGTCGCTCCCACCCCCACTGTTCCCCAACCAATTTAAATTAAAATAATCACGTCCCGTGCTTTTTGGAAATGGTTTTTTAAAATAGGGATCATCGAGTAAGCGCGCTAACAATTCTGTATTTAATTTTCCGGAGCGTGCCCATTCCCCGTTTTTATCAAATGGTTTATTGCAGTGTTTTTCACACCACAAATCTAATAGTGTATTTCCCGGCCCCGTATCAAAGCCGATTATTTTTTTCTCACGATTTGCCGGTAAATACGTGATATTCGCAATGCCGCCGATATTTAAAATAATTTGATCGTATTTTTTTCTACCGAATAAAGCGGCATGAAACGCTGGCACGAGCGGCGCACCTTGTCCGCCTAACGCAATATCTTTTCTGCGAAAATCAGCAACCGTTGTAATGTTTGTGCGCGCAGCAATAATATTGGGATCACCAATTTGCATCGTAAAAGGATGGGGTAAATGTGGATGATGATAAATGGTTTGTCCATGTGAGCCGATTGCTGCAATTGCATTTGCATTGATCTTTGCTTTTGATAATAACTTTAAAACAGCTCCTGCAAATAAATTTCCCATTTGTGTGTCAGTTTCACCTAATAATTTCAGTGAAATATTGTCGCCGCGACACAGTAAAGTTAAATTTGATTTTATTTTTTCAGGGATGGGAATGGAGATGGTTTCGATTAATGTAATGGCGTGGTCACTCCCACTTCCATTCGTTTCGAATGACACCAGTGCGGCGTCCACACCATCCATGCTGGTGCCGGACATCAGGCCAATATAGTACAGTTGCACAAATTCAACGCCTTAGAGCTTGTCTTAATATTTTGATAATGTTCATCGTGTTATGATAAAACCCAGGGTCAGTGTAACGTGACGTCGATGTTTTTTAAATGGTTTGGTGGATGTATGCCGAAGATAACGAATCAGGATCAAGTTACTAAACTCAAGAGTGCGCTTACTGAAAGCAATAAGGACATGACGAACCGCACTACTGCCACTGGTGTGATGTTTGTACGTGATTGTGTTGTTACCGACAATTTTTACATTGGCGAAGATTCATTTCGAGCACTTTTAGAAAAAAATAACGAATATCATGAGATAAACGTAGCCTTAACTCAGCGCAAAACTCCAGATCATCAAAAGGCTTTAACATGCGCGCAAAACTTGATGTTAGCGTATGCGCGAAAAAAAAATCCAAACAGTAATGAAGACAATTTAAAAAAACAAATTAACAATATTCAGAAATATGAGTCTCAAAATGCTGGAGCTCTTATCAATTTGCTTGCAGTTACGAACCCGTTAGCGCCAATATCTTTTGTGGATTTTTTAACTACTAAGATTCGAGGCATTAAGTTAAACAATTTAAAAACAACTGTGTTTCTTAACGAGCAGCAACAATTTGTTTTTCGAATTTCTTGTGAGTTTATAACACAGGATCCTCAAATCAGCTTAGGTCACGCGCATCAAGATCTTATTGCTACCGATCATGGCTTTGAATATGTCACCGATAAGCAAGGCAATATTGAATATGTGATCGAGAATCCCGTGTTGGCTGATCTCGCGAACTCAGATAATCCTGACACTGAATATCAAAAACAATTTGATTTGTTGCGCAGAGCTGCTTTTTTACACCAGGTGAAACATCCTCGTGTTACTGAGGAGGATGAAGAAAAATTGAATTCAGCGGTAGAAAAAAATGGTGTGTTATTAAATTCTTTTGTGGAGAAACACAAAAACGCGATAAAATCTTATGCACTTGACCTCGCAAACGCCGACCTCGCAAACGCCGACCTCGCAAACGCCGACCTAACAGGCGTTCATTTAGATAACCGCACTGACTTTGAAGGCGCGATTACCACAAATTTAACATGGGATGAGAAAAAAGAATTTACTTATGATATTGACGATACGCGTGATGAAAATAATCAACATCCAGCACAATTAGCATCATTAACTACGACGCTTGATAATTTTTTTGTAGCATTTGAAAAATCATTGGGAAAAAATCACTGTTATTTAACAGAAACTTTGAATAAAATGGCGTCTGAAAAAGGCAGACAATTTCTTATTCTGCGCCAATACGTGCGCGATAATCCCGACACCGATGTCGCTAACGCGTTCAAAGAAACATATTATAATTTGTATGCTAAACAAGAAGAAAAAACAGTAGCTTCGCTTTCTCGTCGTGAACGATTGCTTGAGTTTTTCCAAATGTCTGTGGATCCGCAAATTGTGTTGGCGAAGGTGAGGTTGCAACATCAGGGCGGTGTTGTAGAACAACCTACTGACGACGCTGCACTTAAGCAAAAAAGAAATGCTGCGATTGATGTCGCATTATCCAAAATTTCACTGGATGCAGAGTCTAAGTTTGAGCGTGATTTTTTTACGACAACAGGAGCGAATCTTGTCGCAACAAAAGAATCAGGAAAAAAAATTGCATTGCGAGATTATGTTGGCAACCTTGAAGAATCGACATTAATATTATTTTTAGAGCAAACAACAAAGCAGCCAGCGCCTGAAAAATCACCTATTGCTAGCAGACAAGATAGTAATGCTGATTTTAATGAGTTGGTACGTATCCTGATTGGCGAGGATACCTGGAGTAATTTATCTTCTGAGCAACGCGTTGCTAAAATTTTTGGTGACAAAACTGTTTTGACTTCAGAAGAAGAAAAGTTCACAACTACTAAGAAAGAATCATTGTCATCAAAAAGAAATGCATTAATTGCAAAATTTCGATCGGTGCTTGCGACAAATTGGTTGCGTGACACATATTATCCAGCCCGAGCAGGCACGGTTGCTCCAGATGATCTTGATGATAAAGCAAAAGTTTTTTTTGATGCATATAATCAACTAGCGGTAACAGCGGGGAGAGTAACAGGGGTTGCTTCTGCGCTTCAAGAAAAACTTACTCAATGTGGCATGACAATTAAAGAAAGCGAGGATTCTTCTTTTTCGGTTTGTCAGATTGAGCAAGGTTTTGGTTTGGACTGTAAAGTGAATGCACCCAGTATTCAGATTGTTGAAGGCACTAGTATCAGATCGCTTCCTTTGGGTGGTGAAGTTTCTTACGTGCTAGCAGCGGGTAACAATCATAAATTGCAATCGGTTGATTGCACAGTGTCAGGCAATCCCGCCCTCGCAGCACTCTACGCATCACCCGATGATCCGCAATTGCAATTTAATGTGTTGCAACAAGCGGTGGGTTGTGCGTTAGCAATGCCAAAAGAATCCAGAGATGCTAGTTTGCCTTCGCCGCAGGCATTATTAAATTTGCTTGTTGATTTTGCCAAAGCAGTAAAAGTGCCTTGCGTATTACCTAAAAATGCCGATTTTTCAGGCGAAAATTGTCAAAATTATTTACCAGATAAGGTTGACTTTAATGGCGCTAACTTATCTGGCGCTAACTTATCTGGCTGCACCATTGATAACTTCACGAATTTTTCTGGTGCGATCATGAAAAATTTGGTGGTGGATGCTGCAAAACCTATTACGTATGTTGTTCGTGATGCGAAAGGTGACGTTGTATCGGCAATGTCGATCAAACCCGATGTACTCTGGAAAAAATATCTCAAACCCGCACTTGAAAAACGCGGCAACAATACAACCGAAAATTTCTTGTACTTAATGAATAAACCTAACTATTCCGATGCGCAAAAAGGAATGGCAGCATTGATGATGGCGCAAGAACTTGATAAAAAAACGCCAGATGATATTGGTTTTCAAAAAACGGTGCATAGCGCATTAATCCAAGCACGTTATGATCAATGGAAAGTGACGCAAGGTGAAAAATGCGCGATAGCAGCAGCAGTAACAGATATCGCCAATTTCTCACGTGGGTTGGGCGTGCCATTGCCTGTTGTCAAAGCGCCATTTGATTATTCGAACTTAGAGAGTTTGAACGGTTGCACGATTACGGGAAAAGAGTTTGCAAGATTGGCGCAAATGTTAATCAATATAAAATCCAGTAAATTACGCACATTCTTTCAAGGCGTGAAAATTGTTGGGGAAATTCCAGGAATTAAGTTTGGTGATTCTGAAACAGATAAAATAGATTTAGCCACAGCTGATTTATCACGTGCTGAATTTACAAATTTTAAAACTAAAATCTATTCTGCGGTGAGTTTTAATAACACGACATTAAATCCCAAAACGATTGCACAATTACGAGCTGTCAGCGTTGCTAGCGCTACAAACCAAGTCAAGTTAATCTCGGGAATAGAAAAATTATTTCCCAATTCGTCCGATAATGCTACCCGTGTTAATTGTAGTCAGTTAGAGATAGTGATCGCACTATTCAAACAGGAAGCATCATCATCAGAAGATTTTATAAGTTCTTTGCAAAAAAAGTTAATACTCGAAAGTAAAAAATTAGACAATCAAGAACGCTGCAAAACGCTTTCCTCTTATATCAAACTCTGCCAATGGATCGAAGCACAAGGCGGTGCTGATGCGTTGATCGACTTATCCGAAGATGATCTCAAGCAAAAACTTCAAAAAGCGCAGAACAAAAAAACTTGCGAATTTTTTGGCATGCGTCCCAACGGACCGTTGGTGGATGTGCCGCCGAACTGGATTACGTCATTACAAAACAAAGTTGCTGAATTGAAGCCGCAACCTGTTACGCAGAGTAGAGTAATGTAAGGTGATTATTTCTTCGCCATCCTCGCCTGCTCAAATAATTTCATTTCATTAAACCACTGATCCTCTTTATCAAAAAAAGCATGACGATAACGTTCTGGCACGGATGCGCTGCTGGGAAATTTAACGGTGAGTGGATTGACGGGAACGCCATTTTTATACACGGCAAAATGCAAATGCGGTCCGGTTGCCCAACCGGTTTCACCCACATAACCAACCACTTCGCCTTTTCTCACGTATTCATGTGGTTTAATCGGACGCGCGAATTTTTCTAAATGTGCGTACAGTGTTTTGTACGTGCGATTATATTGAATCATCAATACATTTCCATACCCGCGCATTTGTTTGCAGAAAACAACAATGCCATCACCAATTGCTTTTACCGGCGTGCCTTCAGGCGCATCAAAATCAACGCCTAAATGTGGACGCACTTCGTGTAAGATCGGATCCAAACGATGATACGTAAAATAAGATCCAATACGCACATAATGCACTGGCACTCTTAAAAATGCGGGCATAATACCTTGACCATTTGCTTTGTAATAACCCACGTGATGATTGGGTGCATCAAATCGAATCACACTCACATCGTCTTTTTTTCCAACAATTTTGGCTGCAATGATGTGACCAGGATGATCTTTTTGATCGCCAATAAAATATTCGTGATACAGCACTTCGAGTCGATCGCCGGGATGAATGTCGTGCGCGATGTTTTGATTTGCAAACATTTTATTTAATTGCACATCCATTTTTTTAGTTAATCCCGCATTTTTTTCTGCAGCCGCTAAGCTGTGATAAATTGTCGCCGTTTTAAATGCAACGGTTTTAGTCAGTGGTGTTGGGGTGTGTGGAGGTGGTGTTGGTTGAATGACGACAATTCCCTTTTTTTCAGCGACAACAACGTGCGTGTGGTTTTTGTGAAAGTGACTTATAATGGCGCCGAGTGTGAATAAGATGAAAGCAATTGCAGTGAATCGTTTGCTCAGTGTCCATTTTGTGTGGTCCATTACTTTTTCCCGTTGCCCTAAATTTTTTTCGCACACTACCTTAATCATCAAGTGGATTAGGGTCAACTTTTTTCTCGGAGTTTTTGAAAATGAGTTCGGCAGCAGTAGAAATCATTCGACGTGGTGTGGATGAAATTATTGGAGAAGAATTTTTAATCGAGCGATTGCAAACAGGTGTTCCGTTGCGCGTAAAATTGGGTGTGGATCCCACTTCTCCTGATTTGCATTTGGGTCACACCGTTGTGATTAATAAATTAAAACAATTTCAAGAGTTGGGCCATGAAATATTATTTTTAATTGGAGATTTTACCGCGTTAATTGGTGATCCTTCTGGACGTAATGTGACACGAAAACCATTATCTTCCGAAGAAATTGCCATTAACGCAAAAACATACACTGATCAGGTTTTCAAAATTCTAGATCCGCAAAAAACAACCGTGATGTTTAATTCAGAATGGATGGGAAAACAATCTGCGGCCGATTTAATTCGACTGTCTTCTTTGTACACGGTCGCGCGAATTTTAGAACGTGATGATTTTGCAAAACGATATGCAGCGAATCAACCAATTGCTATTCATGAATTTATTTATCCTTTAGTGCAAGGTTACGATTCAGTCATGATGAAAGCAGATGTGGAATTGGGTGGCACGGACCAGAAATTTAATTTGCTGGTTGGACGTGAATTGCAAAAACATTTTGGACAAAAACCACAATGTGTTATCACCACGCCATTATTAATTGGATTAGACGGCGTGCAGAAAATGTCAAAATCATTAAATAATTATATTGGCATTACTGATTCACCGGATGATATGTTTGGAAAAACCATGTCAGTGTCAGATGACATGATGTGGCGTTATTTTGAGTATTTAAGTTTTCGTCCGATTGCTGAAATAAATGCGTTGCGTGTCGCGATGCAGGAGGGTCGTAATCCGCGCGATATTAAATTTGAATTAGCGCAGGAATTGGTTTCGCGTTTTCACGGTAATTTTGCTGCAAAAAGCGCACAAGAAAATTTCGTGAATCGTTTTCAGAAAAATGAATTGCCGGAAAATTTAGCATTAATCACATTGCCCGGTTCTTTGGGCATTGCGCATTTATTAAAAGCAGCAGAGTTAGTGGCAAGTACATCTGAGGCAATTCGCATGATTCAAGCGGGTGCTGTGAAAATCGATGGTGAACGTGTTTCTGATCCAAAAAAAATTATTTCTGTTGGTGAAGAACATGTTTATCAAGTGGGAAAAAGAAAGTTTGCGCGGGTGATGCTGAAATAATCTGTTGCCATATTTTAAAAACCTGTGTATCTTGCACTCCACATCGGATGTGACAACAATTTACTGAAAATAAAAAAATAAAAAACAGTGTTGACAACAAGATGGAACTGGGTAGAATGATCCTCCTTCTCGCAAGAGAAAAGCTCTTTAAAAATTTGAACATCGAAAAAAAGCAGTTTGTGTGGGTCTTAGTAATAGTCAATTACGATTGAGTATATTTAAGTCCTAGGCGAAAGCTTAGGCAACAAAACTTTGTGACTTAGTTTAAATAGTCACGCCAGTTAAAACTGAAGAGTTTGATTCTGGCTCAGATTGAACGCTAACGGCGTGCTTAACACATGCAAGTCGAGCGGCAGCATGATCTGTAGCAATACAGGTTGATGGCGAGCGGCGGACGGGTGAGTAATGCATAGGAATCTGCCTTGTAGTGGGGGATAACCCGGGGAAACTCGGGCTAATACCGCATAATCTCTACGGAGCAAAGTGGGGGATCGTAAGACCTCACGCTAAAAGATGAGCCTATGTTGGATTAGCTAGTTGGTGAGGTAATGGCTCACCAAGGCGACGATCCATAGCTGGTCTGAGAGGATGATCAGCCACACTGGGACTGAGACACGGCCCAGACTCCTA
>Ga0155524_120_pt1 | contig 97358 bp, 92 predicted proteins | sample RifCSPhighO2_12_FD_107181 | JGI IMG/M metagenome (GOLD analysis project Ga0155524, IMG submission 107181) | Gammaproteobacteria bacterium RIFCSPHIGHO2_12_FULL_39_24
GATTAATTTATTGCTTGCAAGACAGGCGGGGTCCATATAAGAACCGCGAGTGTAACGAGCGGATGTGAGTGATGATTTTGCTCCGCTTACTTCGTGCGCGGTTCTTTGTTGATTCACTAGCACGCACAACGCTGAAACACATACGCACTATTGAATTTTGTTACTCACCGTCAAAATTTCCAGCACTTTTTTAATCATCTCATCCACTACTTTTTCTGGATCTTTAGAAAAAGTGTGTGAATAACGATTCGCAATAATCGCACTGATAGAACACGCTTTGTGATTTAATATGCGTGCTAACCCATAAATTGCTGCGGTTTCCATTTCCAAATTAGTGATACGCTGATTTTTAAATAAAACGTTTTCTGCCATCGCAAAAATATCTTGATCAACGAGTGGTGCGCGCAAATGCCGATATTGCGCACCATAAAATCCGGGACATGTCAGCGTGATCCCAGCATATCCCACTTTATTTTTTTGAAATAACGCGATTAATTCAGATGAACCCGATGCAACATACATAGCTTGCGCGGATTGTAGCGAAACAAATTTTTCATGGCACAGCGCTAATAATTGTTTTTCATCTTCATTATTTTTCCATTCGTAATATGACACCAAACCATCCAAACCAATTCCGAACGAAGAAATTAATAGCGAATCAACAGGAATGTTTTCTTGTAATGAGCCGCTGGTTCCCAAGCGAACAAAGCGCAATGCTTTATGTTCTTTTTTAATAACTCGATTTTTTAAATCAATATTCACCAGTGCATCTAATTCATTCATGGTAATGTCAATATTTCCACCACCAATTCCAGTCCCAACAACGGTGAAACGATGATGACCAATCACACCGGTGTGTGTAACAAATTCTCGTTTTGTTTTTTCAACTTCAATGCGATCAAAATAGCGTGAAACCTGTTTTACACGATTAGGATCACCAACCAAAATAATGGTATCCGCGATATCTTCTGGCAATAAATTGAGATGATAAATACTGCCATCGGAATTCAAAATCAATTCAGATTCCCTGATTCGATCAGTCATCAACGTTTCCATTTGTAAATCCTGTTGCCATTTTAAAAATTAAAAAAAGGGGGTGATCGCAAAACCACCCCCTTTTTTTTGGCAATCCCTACCAACGTGTTCTGTCCTTAGAACTTTTTTTCCCTAAAGAAAACTCTCCAAGTTGTTTTTCCCTAACAGAACGAGACATAACATCGCGCTCCCAATCCATCAGTGAGTCAATCTATCAGGTTTATGCGTTTTAACAAGACCTTAAGAAAACTTTTTTTGTTGTGTTTGCATCAATATTAAACAACACATTAAAAATAATTTAGAAATCAAATGGGTTGCGTTATGATTTCGAAACAATTCAAAATCATTTTTTCATTTCACTAAACTGAAATTAACTAAAACGTAAGCAATATCTTACAAGGTTATTTTATCAGCACACCTGTGTTGACGATGGCGTGAATAAGAGTATATACTTAAAAATATATACTATTTTTGCATGAGGCGCGCCATGAAACCCACTAAAAATAAAAAAACAAGCAAGCTTAAAAAACCCGCGAAAATCAAACAATCAGCGAAAACATCAAGCGACACAAAGACCACTACGGTATTTACGAACGGACAAAGTCAGGCTATAAGAATACCAAAAGAGTTCCGCGTGAATGGTAAAAAAGTGTATATCAAAAAAGTGGGGAATTGTTTGATAATTATTCCAATTGATGATCCGTGGCGATCTTTAATTAATGCCTGCGGACAATTTTCTGATGATTTTATTGAGGTGATGGAAAATAGAGAAAAATTACCGCCTCAAGAGAGAGACTGGAGTACTTTCAAATGAAATATATGTTGGATACTAATATTTGCATTTATATCATGAAACAAGAACCGGTCGTGGTAGCCAAAAAATTCGAATCATTTCATATTGGCGATATCGTAGTTTCGTCTGTTGCACTATCTGAATTAGCATTTGGTGCATACAACAGTCAACGACTAGAAAAAAATTTATCAGAACTGAAAGAATTTATGCAACCAATTGAAATTTTATCCTATGATGAAAATGCTGCTTATCATTATGGCGAACTCCGTGCGCATCTAAAAAGAAATGGCACGCCCGTGGGACATGCAGATATGTTAATCGCCGCCCACGCCATCAGTATCAACGCAACGCTCATTACCAATAATCTAAAAGAATTTTCTCGTATTAAAAATGTGAAATGTAAGAATTGGATTTAAAATGCGAATTAAAGATCGCCCCATTTTTCCTGTAACAACGTCAACGCAACCACTGTCGCTGTTTCCGTACGCAAAATACGCGGGCCCAAAGAGAATGTCGAAAATTTTTCTTGTAATGCCAGTGCAATTTCACGATCACTAAAACCGCCTTCTGCGCCAATCACAATCGCAATATTTTTCGGTGTTGAATTATTTTCGGATGTTAACGTTTCTGTTTGCCGCGGACAACAAATTAATTTTAATGTGCTATTATTTTTTTGAATCCACTCTAAAAATGAAATGGGGGTGTGCACAACAGGCACCACACATCGTCCCGATTGTTCAGCAGCAGAAATCGCGATCGCTTGCCAATGCGCAACCCGCTTCTCGATTCGATTTTCAGATAATTGCACCTGACAAAATTCAGTAAATAGTGGCGTGATTTCAGCAACACCCAACTCAACGGATTTTTGAATCGCATAATCCATGCGCTCACCACGCGAAATACCTTGCGCAAGATGAATGGATAATGATGATTCTGTTTCGCGCGGATAAAATTTTCCTAACTCAGCGCAAGCTGTTTTTTTATTTTCAGAGGTTAGTATTGCCTCAAACTCACCGTGACCGCCATTAAAAATCCAAAATTGTTCACCGACTTTTTTTCGCAGTACTTGCAACAAATGATGACTTGCATTTTGATCTAACATCACCGTTAAACCAGAGTTTAATTCGCCTTGATGAAAAATTCGTATGCGGCGCATAAATAAGTTATCAGTTATCAGTTATCAGTTATCAGTTATCAGTTTTGGTTTTGAGCGTTTCCAATTTTCAACGACCGTTTGTTTTGCGCGAGCAATCGTTAATTTTTCTGCGGGTGCTTTTTTGCTAACAGCAGAACCCGCTGCAATCGTCGCATTTTCACCGATGTGAATGGGGGCAATCAATGATGCGTTGGAACCAATAAAAGCGCCGTCATCAATTTCAGTTTTTGATTTTTTTACGCCGTCATAATTACAGGTAATTGTTCCAGCGCCAATATTTACTTTTTTTCCAATTTTTGCATCACCCAAATAACTCAGATGATTTGCTTTGCTGTTTTCACCCAGCGTGGTTTTTTTAATTTCGACAAAATTACCCACTTTGGATTTTGATTTTAAAATGGTTTCCGTGCGCAGACGAGCAAAGGGTCCCACTTCACAATCATCTTCAATCACCGCACCTTCAATCACACTGTTTGCCAATATTTTTACACGCTGACCAACGGTAGAATTTTTAATATAAACATTGGGACCTATTTCAGTTTGCGATCCAATCACTACTTTTCCTTCTAAAATCACATTGACATCCAATTTTACACCAGATGAAATGGAAACATCACCTCGAATATCCAAACGTGTATGATCCATGATGGTGACACCACTGTACGCTAATTGTCGCGCATATTCAGATTGATAATATCGCTCAAGTGTTGTGAGCTGCCATGGATCATTGACACCGCGCACTTCATTTGAATTGGTTGCAGTCACACTACGCAGTGACACGCCCTCTTCAACTGCCAATGCAATCATGTCCGTCAAATAATATTCTTTTTGCGCATTTTTATTAGAAACGCGGGGCAAGCAAGATTTCAAAAATTTTGCGGGTGCTGTTACGATTCCCGTATTAATTTCTTTTATCGCACGCTGTTTACGCGTTGCATCTTTTTCTTCGACAATTGCAACAATATTATCATCATGATCACGAATAATTCTTCCAAATCCAGTTGGATTTTCCAATTCTGTTACCAATAAACCCACGCCCTCTTTCGGCGTTTCTTTTAATAATTCACGCAATGTTGGCACAGTAATAACAGGCACATCGCCATACAAAACTAACACGCGATCATGATCATCACATGCAGGAAGGGCTTGCATCACCGCATGCCCAGTTCCTAATTGTTCTTTTTGAAATATCCAATTTACTTTTAATTGGGGCAATGCCTCAGGTAATGTTGATCCGCCATTACCATACACAACATGAATTTTTTTTGGATGTAATGATTGAGCAGTACACACCACGCGTTCCAACAACGTCACACCACCCAATTGATGCATCACTTTGGGAATGCTGGATGACATTCTTTTTCCCTTTCCTGCCGCGAGAATGACGATACTCAATGTCATGGGTAATTCTCCTTAATGCATCTTTTTCAACTTGTTCCTCAACATAGAAATCGCACGCAATTGTGCAGCGGCTTCTGCTAACTCTGATAATGCTCTTGAATATTCAATTCCTGCTGTTTTTTCTTGTAATATTTTTTCTGCATGTTGTTTTGCAGTAACGGCAGCCGCTTCATCCAAATCATCTGCGCGCACAGCAGTATCAGCTAAAACAGAAATCATCGTTGGCTGAATTTCTAGCATACCGCCCGACATGTAAAATACTTCTTCTTTTCCATCTGATAATATCGCACGAATCTGCCCTGGTTTTAGTGCCGTTAATAAAGGTGCATGTCCAGGATAAATTCCCAACTCACCCGCCATCCCGGTTACGGCAACAAAAGAAACCTGTCCATTAAAAATGGAACTTTCGGCGCTGACGATGTCTAACTCAATTGTTTTCATTTATGTTCCAGCTGTTTCGCTTTCTCAATGGCTTCTTCAATAGTACCCACCATATAAAACGCTTGTTCTGGCAAATGATCAAAATCACCATTCAAAATACCATTAAATCCTGCGAGCGTATCTGCCAATGAAACATATTTTCCTGGTGCGCCAGTGAAAATTTCTGCAACGTGAAATGGTTGTGACAAGAAACGTTGAATTTTACGCGCACGTTTCACAATTAATTTATCTTCTTCGGATAATTCATCCATTCCCAGTATCGCAATAATATCTTTTAATTCTTTATAACGTTGCAATGTACTTTGTACTGCTCGAGCGATACGATAATGTTCATTGCCCACAATCAACGGATCTAATTGACGACTAGAAGAATCGAGTGGATCAATCGCAGGATAAATTCCCAACTCCGCGATTTGACGCGACAACACAACGGTTGCATCTAAATGCGCAAAGGTAGTTGCTGGTGAAGGATCGGTTAAATCATCCGCAGGAACATACACGGCTTGAATTGATGTAATTGAACCTGTTTTCGTCGAAGTAATTCGTTCTTGTAAATTTCCCATTTCTTCTGCCAGTGTTGGTTGATACCCTACTGCTGATGGCATACGCCCCAATAATGCGGACACTTCTACACCTGCAAGCGTGTAACGATAAATATTGTCAATAAATAATAAGACATCGCGACCTTCATCACGGAATTTTTCTGCGAGTGTTAATCCTGTTAATCCCACACGCAAACGATTACCGGGTGGCTCATTCATTTGTCCATACACCAATGACACTTTATCCAACACATTCGATTCTTTCATTTCATGATAGAAATCATTTCCTTCACGCGTTCTTTCACCCACGCCAGCGAACACAGAATATCCGCTGTGTTCAACAGCGATGTTACGAATTAATTCCATCATGTTAACGGTTTTACCCACGCCCGCGCCGCCAAATAAGCCGACTTTTCCGCCTTTTGCAAAAGGAATACAGAGATCAAGCACTTTAATACCCGTTTCTAAAATTTGCGTATTACCTGTTAACTCCATAAATGAAGGTGCTTTACGATGAATCGGTAAATATTCATCTGTTTCCACAGGACCTAATTCATCAATGGGTTGACCCAATACATTCATGATGCGACCCAATGTTTTGTCACCAACTGGAATCGTAATAGGCGCACCCGTATTTTCAACAACCAAGCCACGACGCAACCCTTCTGTTGGTCCCATCGCAATCGTACGCACAACACCATCACCGAGTTGTTGTTGCACTTCAAGTACTAAATCTTTTTCTACAACATGTAACGCATCATAAATGCTCGGCACTTTTGCGCTAGAAAATTCGACGTCGATTACCGCGCCGATTATTTCGATGATGTGACCTTGGTTGAATTGGGATACAGTCATAAGTTTTGCTCCAGAAAGTGGTCAGTGGTCGGTGGTCAGTGGTCACTCAAGAGCCGCTGCCCCTGCAACAATCTCCGCAATTTCTCGCGTAATGCTGGCTTGTCGTGCTTTGTTAAATGCCAATTGTAATTCACGAATAATCTCTTTCGTATTATCCGTTGCGTTTTTCATCGCAACCATTCTTGCTGCTTGTTCACACGCAATATTTTCAATCACCGCTTGATACACTTGTGATTCGATATAGCGCACTAATAACATCGTTAATAATGTTTTTGCAGAATCGGGCTCGTATAAGTAATCCCAGTAAGCAGTGGGAATGGGAGTGGGAGTGGGAGTGGGAGTGGGAGTGGGAGTGGAAGATGATTCTAGCGGCAACAACTGTCTCACAAATGGTTTTTGCACCATTGTGTTTACAAACTCATTCGCGCAAATGTAAATACGATCACATTTTTCTTCATCATATTTTTTTAATAAAATTTTCACCACCCCAATGATATCTTGCAACACGGGTGTATCACCGATATGGGTTGCTGATCCTAAAATAGATGCACCCAACTGACCAAAATACACTTCTGCTTTTCGACCAATCACGCAAACATCCATCTCAACACTTTGGTCATTCCACCGCTTCATTTCAGTGAGCGTTTTACGAAATAAATTAATATTTAATCCGCCACACAATCCACGATCAGTTGCAATCACAATAAATCCAACACGCTTAACATTGTCGCGTTGTTGCATGTACGGATGCTGATATTCAGCATGCGATTGCGCAACATGAGAAATCACGCGGCGAATTTTTCGCGCGTACGGGCGCGACATATGCATGCGCTCTTGCGCTTTTCGCATTTTGCTCGCCGCAACCAATTCCATCGCACGCGTAATTTTTTGCGTGTTTTTGATAGAGCCGATTTGTGTGCGTATTTCTCGTGCAGTTGACATAGCTAAATATAAATCTTCTTAAACGTATTAATTACATCTATCACTTGCTGTGCAAGCTCATCACTATATTCCGGCTTACAATTAATTCTCTCCAACAATTCTTTTTCTTGATCATGCAAATACGATAATAATGCTGCTTGAAAATCCACTACTTTTTTTACCGGCACATCATTGAGCAATCCTTTTTCTAATGCAAGCCACAAAATTGCCATTTCGGCAACCGATAATGGTGCGTATTGCGGCTGTTTTAACACTTCCATTGTGCGTTGCCCGCGCTCTAATTGTTTTCTGGTCACATCATCTAAATCCGATGCAAATTGCGAAAATGCTTCAAGCTCACGATATTGTGCGAGAGAAATGCGAATCGCGCTCGCCAGTTTTCTAATAATTTTTGTTTGCGCAGCACCGCCCACACGTGACACCGACAATCCTGCATTGACTGCAGGACGTAACCCTGAATTAAACAAACCCACATCTAAAAATATTTGTCCGTCGGTAATGGAAATGACGTTCGTTGGAATAAACGCAGAAACATCGCCTGCTTGTGTTTCAATAATCGGTAATGCCGTGAGCGATCCTGTTTTGCCAGTCACTTCGCCCTTCGTAAATTTTTCCACGTATTCAGCACTCACGCGTGATGCGCGTTCGAGCAAACGAGAATGCAAATAAAACACATCGCCCGGATATGCTTCGCGACCGGGTGGACGACGTAACAATAATGATACTTGACGATAGGCCCACGCTTGTTTAGTTAAATCATCATAAATAATTAATGCATCTTGTCCGCGATCACGAAAATATTCTCCCATGCTCGTGCCAGAATAAGGCGCAATATATTGTAATGCTGCTGACTCCGATGCATTCGCGCACACCACAATTGTGTGTTTCATCGCATCATGCTCTTCTAATTTACGAACGATCGCTGCAACAGATGATGCTTTTTGTCCGATCGCAACATAAATACATTTAATACCTGTATTTTTTTGATTAATAATCGTATCAATCGCAATCGCTGTTTTTCCAGTTTGTCGGTCACCGATAATTAATTCACGCTGACCACGACCAATCGGTGTCATTGCATCAATGGATTTAATACCGGTTTGTACAGGTTGTGCGACAGATTGTCTTTCAATCACACCGGGCGCAATTTTTTCAATCGGCGCAGTGAGAGTTGTTTTGATTTCACCTTTCCCATCAATGGGATTTCCCAGTGCATCTACAACGCGACCCAATAATGCATCACCAATCGGTACTTCAAAAATACGACCCGTGCAACGTGCTGTCATTCCCTCTTTCAATTGCTCATACTCACCCAACACGACGCTGCCTACTGAATCACGCTCTAAATTAAATGCAAGACCAAAAATAGCATTCGGAAATTCGATCATTTCGCCATACATCACATCACTCAAACCATAAATGCGAACAATGCCGTCTTTTAAACTAACGATCGTTCCTTCCGTGCGAATTTCTGGTGTAACATCAAAGTGTGCAATGCGCGAACGAATAATGTTGCTGATTTCAGATGCTTGAAGTTGTTGTGTTGTCATGGTATGCCTCTCACACTAATACACTTTTCAATCTTTCTAATTTTCCCTTAATCGTTCCATCCATCACCCAGTTATCAGAACGAACTAACAATCCACCGATTAATTTTTCATCTACTTTAAAATCAATTTCACATTTTGAATTTAACCGCTTAGATAATTTTTCTGTTGTATTATTTTTTTGTGCTTCACTCATTGCAAATGCGGAAATCACCGCCAATGTTAAATATCCTGACTCTTGAGCAGAATAACTTTCAAATAATACAGAAATGGTTGGCAATAAAGGTAATCTTTTTTTATCAGCCAACAAGCGAATAAAATTATGGATTGATTTTTCACCGCTCAATAATTCAATAAAAAATTCTGCCATTCTTTTTTTTGTGTAATGCGGATTTTTTAACAGTGCGCTTACTTCTGCATCTTGCACAACCAATGTCAATTTTTTTAACGCAAGCGACCACATCGACAATTGATTGGTTGACTTTGCAGACTCAAATGCTGCTTTTGCGTAGGGTCTTGCTGTGGTGGTTATATTGGTCATAGTTTTAGTTATCTATTATTTGTTATCTGTTATCTGTTATCTGTTATCAGTAAATCGAGCCTCTGACTCAGATAACTGATCACGGATACCTGATAACTATAAAGCATCCATCATCTCAGTAATAATTTTATCATTCGCACTTTTGTTCACTTCGTGTTGCAACACTTTTTCTGAACCCGCAATCACGAGTGATGATACTTCATTGAGCAACGCATCACGCGCACTGTGGAATTCACGTTCAATATCACTTCTGGCAATGGCAATGAGTCGATCACTTTCAACGCGTGCGCGCGCTTTTCCTTCTTCAATAATTAAATTGGCACGATGATTGGCCTGCTCAATCATCAGTGCTGCCTGCGCTTTTGCTTCTGTTAAAATTTCAGTTACTTTGTGTTGCGCTAATTCTAAATCACGTTTTCCTTTTTCTGCTGCCGCTAATCCCGCTGCGATTGTTGCACGACGATCCTCCATTGCTTTCATCAGTGGTGGCCATACAAAACGCATTGTGAACCATACGAAAACTGCGAAGGTAAGCATTTCACCAAAAAGAGTTAGATTTATGTCCATACTGTTACTCCGAAAAAGTTATCAGTTATCGACTATTTCAGTTATCGACTATTATCGATAATTGATTACAGATAACTGACTATTCTTCATGCACCTTTCACCGCTGCTACCGCTTTCAATGCTGCGGTCAAAATCGGATTTGGCGCAAACAAGAAATATAAACCGATTACAACCGATACGACTGCAAACGCATCGAGCAAACCCATCACGACAAACATTTGCATACGCAACATACCTGTTAATTCAGGTTGACGTGCAACCCCCTCCAAAAATTTTCCACCCAGCAATCCCATACCGATCGCAATACCTAATCCGCCTAAGCCAATTAAAATTGCTACGGCAATGACAGTGGATGATGATACTGCGCTGATGATGCCTTCCATTTTTTCTCCCCTTATTTTAAAGTTATCTGTTATCAGTAATCAGTTATCCGGCAGAGGCTCGATTTGGATAACAGATAACGGATAACGGATAACGGATAACTAATGTTCTTCCGACGCCATGCTTAAATAAATAATTGTCAGAATCATAAAAATAAATGCTTGCAGCGTAATAATCAAAATATGAAAAATGGCCCAGATACCGCCTGGCAACCATTGCAACCACCACGGAATGAGCGCTGCAATTAAAACAAAAATTAATTCACCTGCAAACAAATTTCCGTACAACCGAAACGCAAGCGAAAAAGGCTTACTAAAATCTTCAATAATACGAAAAATAAAATTGACGGGGAATAACCACGGACCAAATGGTTTGGTAAAAATTTCTTTTCCAAATCCACGCCATCCTTTCATTTTAATGCTGTAAACAAAGATTAAAATAAATACTGAAATTGATAATGCAAACGTTTGATTCAAATCCGCTGTCGGAACAGCACGAAAATGATTAATGTCCAGCGCACCCGCTGCGCGCGGCAACAAATCAACGGGAATTAAATCCATAAAACTCATCAAAAAAATCCACATAAAAATAGTCAACGACAGCGGACCAATCAATGCACTTTTTCCGTGAAATACATCTTTTACGGTGTTATCAACAAACTCAATAATTGCTTCAACAAAATTTTGCAATCCACCAGGTATGCTTGGCTGTGCGCGTCTCGCTGCGACATAAAAAACACTGAGAAATAATGCGCCAACGAAAATAGAAATAAACAGCGTGTCCAAATGGAACAAAGCGGATTTCGTTTTCCAGTAATGCAAATGATGTTCAATATATTCTGCACTGGTTAATTGTTTTTCGCTCACAACCACTCTTATTTTCCCACAAAAAAATAGGCTACATACGTTCCTAACAGACCCAATAACAACGGTGCCAACTGCACATTAAAAATGTGTAACACTAAAATCAACAATAACGCGGTCAATATTATTTTTAATGCTTCGCCGATATAACACGCGCTCATCTTGGTGCGTGTAAAAAAATACAGTACAAAAAAAATGTTGGGAATAATTGCAAGCAATCCTCCAAACACAACCGACTCTGCCGCTAATTGACCCCACACCAAACCTATTGAGATTGACATAAACACGGTGATGATCACTTGCCAGCGCAAGAAACGCATCATCGCTGATTTTTCTTTACGCACGAAAAAACCCCCGCCACAAAATTTACCTCAACGGACGGTCGCGGCGAGTATAATGGGTTTTCTGATCTGTCGCAATGGCTTATTTTTTAGTCGATGTGACACAATAAATTTTCCAATTCTTTTTCATTTCCATAATAAATAATTAATTTTCCACGTCCTTTTGCATTTTGTAAAACAGAAACTTTTACACCTAGTTTTTGCGTTAAGCGGTTTTGGAGCGTATTCAACATTATTTTTTCCGGGGACTCTGAAAATTGGATTGGCTGCGCACTCATCATTTTGCGAATTAACACTTCTGTTTCACGAACTGACAAATGACGTGACACAATAATATTGGCAGCATCGTGTTGTTTTTCTTCATCGAGCGTTAACAATGCTCTGGCGTGACCCATTTCTAATTGACCACTTTCAACTAATCTGCGCACATCGGTATTTAATTTTAATAAACGCAAAATGTTGGTGATATTCGTACGCGATTTTCCAACGGCATCAGCGACTTCTTGATGCGTCATATTAAATTCATTCATCAAACGATTTAATGCGGACGCTTCTTCCAAAATATTTAAATCACGACGTTGAATATTTTCAATTAATGCCATCACCATCGCTGCTTCATCATTAATGTCGCGAATTACAGCGGGAATGATATCTAACCCTGCTAATTGGGCGGCACGCCAACGACGCTCACCTGCAATAATTTCATAGTGATTATCAGAAACAGAACGCACCACAATTGGTTGAATCACTCCTTGCGTGCGAATGGAATTAGCCAACTCTTCCAACCCTTCATTCGATATGATTTTTCGTGGCTGATATTTTCCGGGTTTTAATGCGGACATGGGCAATTTTTTTAATTGACCGTCTTCAAAATCATTTTTATCTGTTGAAATAATTTCTGAATCAATAATAGCTGTTGCGGGAATTTGCAAATCACCCAGCAAAGCACCGAGACCGAGATCACTTAATCCTTTTCCCAGACCGCGTTTTTTCATGTTCACACTGATACCTCACACTGATACCTGTTCCAACGCCTGTTCCTGTCTTCTCACCACTTCACTGGCCAACGCCAAATATGCTGCTGCACCTTGTGATTTATTATCATATCCCAAAACGGGCATACCATGACTCGGCGCTTCTGCAACACGCACATTGCGCGGAATCACAGCGTGATACACTTTTGTTCCGAAATGTTCAATTAATTGTTCTGACACTTCTACGGTCAACTTCATTCGACCATCGTACATCGTGCGTAACAAACCCTCTAATTGTAAATGGGGATTCACCGCGCGACGAATTTTTTCAATGTTCGATAACAAACTGGTTAATCCTTCTAGCGCATAATATTCGCATTGAATGGGTACTAAAACACTATCAGCTGCAACCAATGCATTTACCGTCAACATGTTTAATGAGGGTGGACAATCAATAATAATAAAATCATATTGATTTTTGACAACCGCTAACGCTTCTTTTAATTGTTGTTCGCGTTTTTCCATTTGCAATAATCGCACTTCCGCAACGGTTAAATCACCGTTCGCTGTCACTATTGGAAATCCCCAACGCGTGATCATCATGGATTCGGTAATGGATTTCGCACCGAGTAAAACATCATTCAATGATGCTAAAACTGCTTGTTTATCAATACCGCAACCGACTGTTGCACTACCTTGCGGATCCGAATCAATTAACAACACGCGACGCTTAATGGCTGCCAACGATGCACTTAAATTCACGCTCGTGGTTGTTTTTCCAACACCGCCTTTTTGATTGGCAATCGCGATTATTTTTGCCACAATTTTTTCTCCATGATAACCAGCGTTCGGCTTCCATTCACATCAGGCACGATTAATTTTTCTATGCGCGCCTGATATTGTTTACTCAGTAATTCATCTGATTTCATCATTAACAGAACGCCGTCTTGTCGCAATAACTGTTGGGCAATATTAACCAGCACCTCTATCGACGCCACAGCACGCGCGATCATTGTATCAAACACATGGGGCGTTTGATATTCTTCCGCACGACCATTCACGACTTCTACATTTTGCAATGCCAATTCACGCATTACACATGAGATGAAACGTGTCTTTTTGCCAACGCTGTCAATCAACGTGAATTTTTTATCAGGAAAATAAATTGCCAGTGGAATACCGGGCAATCCCGCACCACTCCCCACATCCACGATATTTTTGCCCGTTAAATAAGGCGAAATGGACAGACTATCTAACAAGTGATACGAAATCATTTTGTCAAACTCAGTAATTGCGGTGAGATTATAAGCTTTATTCCATTTTTGTAATAAGTGTAAATAAGTGAGTAGTTGAGATTGTTTTTCGACGGAGAGCGTTAATTTCATCTCCAGCAAACCCGATTGTAGTTTTTTGTTTTCGCGCGGCATCTTAAATAAATCCCACGGGTATCGCTTCGACATCAGATGACAGTGATAAAGGTGATTGGACAAAGCAAATCACACCACCCCGCCCTATTTTTATTTTTAATTTTTTTAACACATCAAAATTAACATTAATATTTTTGATCGACGCTGTTTTTTTAATTTCAATCGGATAAATCACACCATTTTCTTCGAGTAGGAAATCAATTTCGCGCATATCTTTATCACGATAAAAATAAATGCGCGGTGTTCGCCCACAATTCAGATAAGATTTAATGATTTCAGAAAAAACATAAGTTTCCAAAATAGACCCCGCCATGGAGCCGCGTTCTAGCACATCGGCATTTAACCAACCCGTTAAAAAACAACACAGTCCGGTATCCATAAAATATAATTTAGGTGTTTTAATTAAGCGTTTTGTTCGATTATTAAAATAGGGCTGCAATAAATAAATAATTCCCGACGCATGTAGTACATTAATCCAAGATTTAATCGTTGGCTCACTCACGCCCACGTCATTCGCTAAATCACGATAATTAATTAATTGTCCTGTTCGTGATGCCGCCACTTGCATAAATCGATGAAATGCAACCTGATCATTAATTTGTAAATAATCTCGAACGTCTTTTTGAATATACGTCGTGACATACGACTCATAAAAACGCTCCCAATTTTTTCCATCTTGCAACACCACGTCGGGATAAGATCCACGCCATATTTTATAAAAACATGCTAATGCAGTAAGTGGTTTTGCTGTTTTAATTCGTGCGCGAATCGTTTTTAAGTCTGGCAAAAACGGCACATCATGAATGCGATTTTGTTCTTCAGCCAACGAAATACCGGACAATTGCAAAACAGCAACACGTCCCGCCAATGATTCCGTAATATTTTTCATCATATCGAATTGCTGAGATCCCGTTAACCAAAATAATCCCGGTGTCTTATCTTGATCAACATGCATTTTAATATAGGGGAAAAGCGCGGGCGCATACTGCACTTCATCAATCAAAACAGGTAATGTCAGCCGCTCTATAAATGTGGCTGGGTCTTTTGCAGCGGCAATACGCACATTCAAATCATCCAATGTGACATAGGATCGTCTTTTTTTATCAACATGTTCTAACAAAGTGGTTTTACCCACCTGCCTGGGACCTGTTAACAAAATAACGCGAAATTGCTTGCTGACTGCTTGAATTGTTTTTTCAAGACTGCGGGGAAGATACATGCTACATTCCGGCTAATATAAAATAATACTTTATATTAGCCGGAATGGACGGGGAATACAATGCCAATCTATCGTCCGCATGTTCCTGTGTAGCACTCTAATGATTGTTGATGAGTCGGATCACTTCCTCATCCACAATCTGGACGCTAAAAAACTCGCATCTTCGTTTCCGTTTGGTTTGGTATAGTTGCATTACGTGTTGTGATCGTTTCCTCTAATGCTTGGTTTTTTTGTTGTGCTTGAGCCAACTGACGTTCTAAAGTCTGTATAGTTTCCTTCAATTTTTTCACTTTATCATTTAGGTCGTCAATGGTACTGGTTTGATAGCTTGAATACATTGAAGAATATGATGAAGCGAGTATCCAATATACGAACATGACTATGAGTGCATAGGCGCACAGAGCCCCACCACCATCCATGGTTGTTTGTTGTTGTTGCGCTATTGCTTGTTGCTGATTTGATTGTGTTGTCGTCGGACCATAAACAACGTTCTGAGTGTTTGAGTGCGTACTTTTAAAGGCCTCTTTCCATTCTTCTAGAGCAGAAATGTTATTCATTAATCCCTTGATCTGTGTTTCTAATTCATCGATCTGTGTGTTAAGCGTGTTTACGTGGCACCGCCCATCAGCTAAAGAGTCCAAGCAGCTTCCAATGCGCCTATTTGCGGCATTCATCTGAGTATTTAGCCAGTTGGTGTATTTCGCCTTGTTTTCCAGCAGTTCGGCTCGTTCTTCTGGAGAGAGTGTATTTATATCACCATAATATGTTGGAAGTGTCTTCTTAGCTTCGGGTGATTCGGATGACGTAACGCAGTTTCTGCGATTGCAAGAAAAAAAGGATAGCGGTGACACTGGATTGATGATAATAGCTTGCTTGGTAATGGTTTGTATTTTTGAGATTTTTGAGAATGTTCTCATATGCTTTCCTCGGTTGTGTTAATTTCCCCGCCTATCCAGATAGGCAGGTTGGTTTTAATCAAAATATATGATGGAATTATGCGGATTAGATCTTAAATTTACCGTAACTCCCCAGGTATTTCAAATTAATACTTGAATTTTTTTCAGGGTATGTTCGAATAGCGCATGGACGAAAAAGACACATTAATTCGGCGATTATTTGATGAAATAGCTTCGCTAAAAAAAATTATCGCTGAGCAATCTACACGTATTACTGAGCTTGAAAAACGCCTTGGCAAAAATAGCAATAACAATTCGAAACCACTATCCAGTGATGGTTTGTCAAAACCACCCAGCACAAACAGAACGAGTTCATTGCGTCAAACAGGTAAAAATAAAATTCGTGCGCGGTTCCGTACTTTGTCACTGGCACACAATGCTGCAATATATCTTTTTCCAAAGCTCACGGTTACACCGCCGATTTGAACTTGGTCACATGCACCATCAACAACGAAATCGCTGCTGGTGTCACGCCTGAAATACGCGAAGCCTGTCCGATCGTTTTAGGTCTGATTTTATCGAGTTTTTGACGTACTTCGGCAGATAAGCTCACCATTTTTTGATAATCAAAGTACGCGGGAATTTCAGCCTCTTCACAATATTTTTGTTTTTCGATTTCTTTTTCTTGGTGTGAAATATAGCCGGCGTATTTTGCTTGAATTTCTACTTGTTCGGTGACAGCGGGAGTGGGAGTGGAAGTGGAAGTGAATGTACTCATGAGTTCAGTATAAGTTACTTCAGGACGGCGTAGTAAATCCATTAAAGAATATTCACGTTCAATTGATGTTCTATATTTTTCTGAAAACAATTTCGCTTCACGCGAATCTTTTTGAATCCACATGGATTGTAAACGCGCTTGTTCTTTTGCAATCGCTTCGCGTTTTTCACAAAATTGCGTGTAGCGATGATTATCCACACAATTTAATTCAAATCCTTTTTGCGTTAAGCGTAAATCCGCATTGTCTTCGCGCAATAATAAACGATATTCGGCGCGTGAGGTAAACATGCGATAAGGTTCAAGGGTTCCGCGTGTGATTAAATCATCGATTAGCACACCAACATACGCTTCATCACGTCGTGGACACCATGATTCTTTTTCTTGCGAAAATAAAGCAGCATTAATGCCTGCAATAATACCTTGTGCACCCGCTTCTTCATAACCGGTCGTACCATTAATTTGACCCGCAAAAAATAGACCTTTTATGAATTTTGTTTCTAATGAATTTTTTAAATCACGCGGATCCATAAAATCATATTCGATCGCGTAACCGGGTCGTGTAATGTGACAATTTTCTAATCCGCGAATACTGTGCACGAATCGTAGTTGTGTTTCATACGGTAAACTGGTTGAAATACCATTTGGATACACTTCAATTGCCGTTAATCCTTCTGGTTCTAAAAATAGTTGATGAGAAGTCCGATCACAAAAACGCACTACCTTATCTTCAATCGACGGACAATATCGCGGACCAACACCCTCAATTTTTCCAGCAACCATTGGTGATTCATTTAAGCCATTGCGAATGATTTCATGCGTGTTTTCATTCGTGTGCGTGATATGACAAGAAATTTGTTGCGGATGTTGCGATGCATTACCTAAATACGACATCACTGGCAAGGGATTATCACTGGGTTGTTCTTGCATGCAGGAGTAATCTATTGTGCGTTTATCAATGCGGGGGGGTGTGCCCGTTTTTAATCTACCCACATTAAATGGCAATTCACGCAATCGTTTTGACAATGCATTCGACGGCGGATCACCGGCTCTGCCGCCTTGATGATGTTGTAATCCGATATGAATTATTCCACCTAAAAAAGTGCCAGTTGTTAACACGACTGATTTCGCATAAAAACACAAACCCATTTGCGTTTTTACACCCTGCACGTGATCATTTTGTACAATTAAGTCATCAACCGCTTGTTGGAAAATCCACAAATTCGGCTGATTTTCGAGTGTTTTTCGAATAAAGGCTTTATATAAAATGCGGTCTGCTTGAGCACGAGTTGCTCGCACTGCAGGACCTTTGCTCGCATTTAATACGCGAAATTGGATGCCGGCGTGATCCGCGGCCGTTCCCATAATACCGCCCAATGCGTCAATTTCTCGCACCAAATGACTTTTACCAATACCACCAATGGCGGGATTACACGACATTTGCCCGAGCGTTTCGATAGTGTGTGTCAGCAGTAATGTTCGTTGATGCATACGCGCAGAGGCAAGCGCTGCTTCTGTTCCCGCATGTCCGCCACCGACAACAATCACATCAAATGTATTTTGACTGGTTTTCATGGACGAAAGTATGCTTTAGAATTGCACAATGCGCAAATAATAAAATACCTACACGCTAAAATAATGTGTCGCTGCGAGTAACAAGCCACCGACAACACCTTCACCATTTTGAGTCGATTTATATAAATAAATACCATCAAATTCAAGCGATGCAGTCCACGTTGGCGCAAGACCAAAACCAACACCTGCACCAAAACTCGGCGAAAATCCATCACTGCCTTTGCAACCGTTGTAACATGTTTGCAATGATGCAAATGCGGCACCTAATTTTGCAAGCAAATAAGCGCTATTTTTAATCGGGAAGTTAAAACGTCCGCTTAAATCAATGATACTAATGCCACGCATCGGCGACAAATCATAATACTGCACGCCAAGTTCAGGACCAAAATAGGTTGTGAGCATCGTGCCGCCAAATACAGCGCCACCGCCGCTCAAAAAACCACTGGATGTTTTTCCGTTAACATAAATTCTATTTGCGTATGATGCACCCAAACCCACCGTTGCATATTGGCCAAGATAGCGATTATAAATTTCATCGGCATGCACAGCAGAAATAAATGCGGTTCCCGCTATCACTGAAAATAAGACAGAACGTTTGAGTACCATATACGAATCCCTGAAAACAAATCGAGTTTCTTGAAGTATAACCGATAAAAACTACTTCCCAATACAGAAATTCGAAAATATTTTTCCGAGTAAATCATCTGATGAAAACGCTCCTGTAATTTCCGACAACGCCAGTTGCGCTTGTCGCAAATCTTCCGCTAATAATTCGCCTGCGAGATTATTCAGTAATTGTTGTTGGCCATGTAATAAAAGGGCATGCGCACGCTCAATGGCATCAACATGTCTGCGACGCGCAATAAATCCATTTGTCTCTGATGATTGAAATCCTGCGCTATTTTTTATGGCATCAATTAATAAATTCATGCCCAAATTTTTTTTAATAGAGATTTTTATTTCAGTGTAGTGATCATGTTTAATCATCTCTGGTTGTTCTGCAGTGAGATCGATTTTATTTTTAATGGAAATAGTGGGAGTGGGAGTGGGAGTGGGAGTAAATGTATCACGATCAGTCGCATCAACAACCCACAGAATCAAATCCGCTTGCTGCATCTGCTCACGTGCGCGACGCACTCCTTCTTGTTCAATCACATCCGTTGTTTCGCGTAAACCTGCTGTATCGACAATGTGTAATGGCATGCCATCAACATGAATAGATTCACGCACTATATCGCGCGTAGTACCGGGAATATCTGTCACAATAGCAGAATCACGTCCAGATAAATAATTGAGCAGGCTGGATTTTCCTGCATTCGGTTTTCCAACAATCACCACCTGCAATCCGTTCTGCAATAAAATACCTTGTTTTGCAGTATTTTTTACTCGCAACACCTCATCAATTGTTTTTTGCAACAATTCGCCAACGCGCGGATCGGATAAAAAATCAATTTCTTCTTCGGGGAAATCAATCATCGCTTCAATTTGCATGCGCAGATTGGTAAGCAGCGCTTGCAGTATGTGAATTTGTTTTGAAAATTCGCCTTGCAAAGATCTCACTGCAGAACGCGCTGCCTGTTCTGAATTTGCTGCAATTAAATCAGCGATCGCTTCGGCTTGTATTAAATCAATTTTGTTATTTAAAAATGCACGCTGCGAAAATTCACCGGGGTTTGCCATGCGCGCACCGTGATAAATAGCAGTTTTTATTAGCTGATCTAAAACAATGGGGCTACCATGCGATTGCAACTCCACCACATCTTCACCTGTGAATGAATGCGGATTTTCAAAAAATAAAATAATACCTTCGTCAATGATAGCATTCTCAGCGTTATGAAATTTTACAAAATGCGCAGCACGATGGGTAAGCGTATGCGTATGCGTGTGCGACTCAATTATTTTTAATGCAATTTTTTTTGCATCAACGCCCGAGATGCGAACAATACCGACACCACCACGCCCAGCGGGAGTGGCGATGGCGGTAATGGTGTCAGGGTGATAAGCCATTTTATTTACGCACTGGTTTTCGTGCGTGTTTCTGAGAATGATGTGTTTTCATCACAATCCATTGTTGCAAAATCGAAGCGCAATTATTGGTGATCCAGTACAACACCAAACCCGCGGGAAAAGTTGCAAAGAAAACAGTGAATATAATCGGCAACATCATCATCATTTTTGCTTGTGCGGGATCGGGTGGTGGTGGCGATAATTTTTGTTGCACAAGCATACTGATTCCCATCACAATCGGCAAAATAAAATAAGGATCTTTGACTGATAAATCATGTATCCAAAAAATAAATGGCGCTTGACGTAATTCAACGCTTTCAATCAACACGTAATATAATGCGATAAAAACAGGGATCTGAATCAACATCGGCAAACAACCGCCGAGCGGATTGATTTTTTCGATGCGATATAATTCCATCATCGCTTTTGACATGGCTTGTTTGTCATCACCATGGCGATCTTTCAATGCTTTTATTTTCGGTTGTAAATCACGCGTTCTCGCCATCGATGCATAACTCTTATTCGACAACCAATAAAACGCGACCTTAACTAACAACGTCACTAAAATAATCGACCAACCCCAGTTACCAACATAGTGATGAATTTTACTCATCAACCAAAATAAAAATTTCGAAATCGGCCACAACCAACCATAATCAACCGTTAAATCCAACCCTTTTCCGTACGCTTGTAAATTTTTTGCAATCTCAGGGCCGACGTATAAAACAGAATTAAAATGAGTTGATGCGCTGGGCGCTAATTGAATGGGGCGACTCACATAACCCAGCACAAACACATTATTTTTTCCGTCATCGCCATTTCCAAATGAACGACTGTAATAATGCAACACTTGATCTTTTGGTGGAATCCACGCACTTAAAAAATAGGGTTGTTGCATTGCAATCCAACCGCTCACAATATTTTTCGAAAAATTATTGTCACTCAGTGATTCAAAAGTTAATTTTTTGTAAGGGGTGTCTTGTGTTGATACCGCAGCACCATTATACGAACGTGAAAATGCACCATTGATAGCAACATCTCGACGGGTAAGTTGATTGTAAATATTTCCCTCCCATGGTGTTTTGGTGTTATTAATTAACTTTATTCCTGTTTCAATCGCATAAGATCCACGCTTGAACGTCAATTTTTTTTGAATGGTTAATCCTTCTGATGTTTTTCCCGTTAATATCACCACTAAATTATTTTCACCATTTTGCAGAACATAACTACTTTGTGCTGTTTGATATTCTATTGTCTTTGCGGGTGATTTTTCTGTTGGCACACTCAAGCCACTTTGCGCAATATACAGCGCATCATTACTCGGATCTAAAATTTGAACGGGTGTATTTTTTTCGAGTGAAACAGGATAATAAATTAATTTTCCATTGACTAAATTACCACCACGCAAATTAATTTGCGCATCAATCACATCCGTTTTAACCGAAATCATTTTATTTTGCGGTAACGCGGCTGATAATGTTTTTTCAGTTGCTTGATATTTCGCAGAAGAAGTTTGTGAATCATATGCCGCGGGAGAAAATTCAGCGGGATGTTGCGCAGCGTGAAGTGAAGATACATCAGAATCACTGACTGTTGCGTTTTTCAGCGGATGGTCCTGTGTCCAGGCATGCCACAACATGACTCCCAACACAGCAGCAGCAAAATATAAAATTGTTTTTCTGAAGTCCATGATGAATACCTTTAAGTGAGGGTTGGGGTGTGTGCGTCTAAATTATTATGAGGGTCAAATCCGCCGCGATGAAAAGGGTTGCAGCGCAATAAACGCCAACTGATTAAATACAATGCTTTAAAAATGGAATAAGAAGCGAAAGCTTCTCGCGCATATTCAGAACACGACGGATAAAATCGACAATGATTTCCCAACAATGGACTAATGCCAATTTGATAAACACGTATCAATTTGATGAAGATCCATCGCAATGCGCAATGAGCTGCGAAAATAATTTTTCTAAACATTCATTTTGCTCTTGATCTGATATTTTCTCAGACGATGATCTCAACTGCACAATTACATCGACACTCAACAGCAAGTGCTGTGAAAGCCTGAATTTCTCGCGAATAACACGTTTTATTCGATTCCGATCAACAGACAGCGCACAGTTTTTTTTATTAATCACCATACCCAATCGAGGGTAGCCACGATCGGTTCTCAAACCAATAAGCACAAAACAAGCGCTGGAAAAACGCTTCCCGAGCTTGAAAACAACATCGAATTCTGCGGCATGTCGAATAGGGTGCTTCGATAAAAATCTATACACTAACGCGTTTTCTGCCTTTTGCACGACGACGATTCAACACCAAACGACCACCCACAGTTGCCATTCTTGCACGAAAACCATGTGTACGTGCACGATGTAATTTACCTGGCTGAAATGTTCTTTTCATAACCCACTCTTTCAATAAAATTGGTTTACCGAATTCGACATATTAATGAAGGTAAGCGGTGTTGGCAAGGAGAAGTTAAGCCAACACCGGTGCCAACCACTTCTCCGCCATCTCGAGTGGAATTTTTTTGCGAGCAGCGTAATCAATCAATTGATCTCGATCTATTTTACCAATGACAAAATAATCACTTTCGGGGTGCGCAAAATAAAATCCGCACACAGAAGACGCAGGCCACATCGCCAAATTATCGGTAAGTGTTATACCTGCATTTTTTTGCGGATTGAGTAATTGAAATAACGCGTGCTTTTCCAAATGATCAGGACAAGCTGGATAACCAGGTGCGGGGCGAATCCCAAAATAATTTTCTTTGATAAGTGACTCATGACTTAAATTTTCCTCGGATGCATAACCCCAATATAATTGTCGCACTTTACGATGCAAATGTTCTGCGAAAGCTTCGGCCAATCTGTCCCCCAGCGCTTTAATCATAATACTGCTGTAATCATCATGCTGTGTTTCAAATTTTTTAGCCAACGCATCCACACCGATGCCAGCGGTTACCGCAAATCCACCAATATAATCTTTTAATCCCGTATATTTTGGTGCAATAAAGTCTGCTAAACATTTATTCGCTCTACCTGGCGGCTTTCGATTTTGTTGCCGCAAATGATGCAATGTTAATATCACTTCATCACGATCATCATTTGCATATACCTCTACATCATCATCATTCACACTATTCGCCGGGAAAAATCCAAACACCGCATGCGCTTGTAATAATTTTTCATCAATGACATGTTGCAACATCGCACGCGCATCGTGATAAAGCTTGGTTGCTTCAATGCCCACAATATTATCTTTTAAAATATCCGGAAAATGTCCTGCCAAATCCCATGCTTGAAAAAAAGGCGTCCAATCGATTTCTTGAGCGATTGTATTTAGATCATAATTTTTCAGTATTTGAATGCCCAATTGTCGCGGAATGGCGGGAATAGTATTATCCCAATTTAACGATAATTTGTTCACGCGCGCCTCATTTAAAGAAATAAAATCCGTTTGATGTTTTTTACCCGCATGACGCTCGCGCACCTCCTGATACTCATTTTTTATTTCACGACTATAATTTTCTTTCTGATTTGAATTCAGTAATTTTGCAGCCACTCCAACCGCACGACTCGCGTCTTTCACATAAATCACATCGTGCAAATAATTCGGCGCAATCTTAACCGCGGTATGCACACGTGACGTTGTTGCCCCGCCAATTAATAATGGAATCGTAAAATCGGTGCGCTGCAGCTCGCTCGCGACAAAACACATTTCATCCAATGATGGTGTGATTAATCCGCTTAATCCAATCATATCCACATTTTCTTTTTTTGCCGTCTCTATTATTTTTTCACAGGGCACCATCACACCCAAGTCAATCACATCATAGTTATTACATTGCAACACAACACCCACGATATTTTTTCCAATATCGTGCACATCGCCTTTCACCGTCGCCATTAAAATTTTTCCGCGCGCAGAGGCTTTGTGATTATTATTTTTCTTTTCTGCTTCAATATACGGAATTAAATAGGCGACTGCTTTTTTCATGACACGCGCACTTTTTACGACTTGCGGCAAAAACATTTTTCCATCACCAAATAATTCCCCCACTTGATTCATGCCATCCATCAACGGTCCTTCAATGACCGCTAATGGATAAGATGCAGAAAGCCTTGCTGCTTCTGTATCCACGTCAATAAATTCCGTAATACCCTGCACTAACGCATACGTTAATCGTTCATTGACTGATTTTTCACGCCACGATAAATCTTTTTGCTGCGTTTTATCAGTACTCATCACCGTTTGCGCAATCTCTAATAATTTTTCTGTTGCATCCGGTTTGCGATTTAGCACAACCTCTTCAACACGTTCTAATAATTCAGCCGGAATATCTTGATAAATCGGCAATTGCCCGGCATTCACAATGCCCATGTCTAATCCCGCGCGAATCGCATGATATAAAAAAACCGCGTGAATCGCTTCGCGCACTGGATTATTACCACGAAATGAAAATGAGACATTACTCACACCGCCGCTAATTAATGCATGCGGGCAATGTTTTTTTATCTCAACAGTTGCTTCGATAAAATCAACCGCATAATTATTATGTGCATCAATTCCGGTTGCGATTGCAAAAATATTCGGATCAAAAATAATATCTGAGGGTTTAAAACCAACTTGATTAGTTAAAATAACGTAAGCACGCTTGCAAATTTCAATTTTACGGTCACGTGTATCCGCCTGACCCTGTTCATCAAACGCCATCACGACAACCGCGGCACCGTAATATAATATTTTTTTAGCACACGCAATAAATGCAACCTCGCCTTCTTTTAAACTAATGGAATTCACAATGCCCTTTCCTTGAAGACATTGTAAACCCGTCTCAATCACCGACCATTTTGATGAGTCCACCATAATCGGCACGCGAGAAATATCCGGCTCACTCGCCACCAAATTTAAAAACGTGCGCATCTCGTCGGCAGAATCCAGCATCGCTTCATCCATATTGATATCGATGATTTGCGCGCCTTGTTCAACTTGTTGGCGTGCAACGTGCAATGCCTCTTCATATTTTTTTTCTAAAATAAGTTTTTTAAATTTAGCGGACCCAGTTACATTGGTGCGTTCACCCACGTTAATAAAATTACTGTCAGGATAAAGGGTTAAAGGTTCTAATCCACTCAGACGACAATAAGGCTTAATGTCTGGGATTTTTCGCGGTTTTGTGTTTTTTATTTTTTCGGCAATCGCGTTAATATGTTGCGGTGTCGTACCACAACAACCACCCGCCACATTAATAAAACCATTCTGCGCAAATTCAAATATCAGCTCACTCATACGTTCAGGTGATTGCTCATATTCACCCAATTCATTGGGCAAACCTGCATTCGGATACACGCTCACATACGTATCTGCGATTTTAGACAAGGTTTGAACATAGGGGCGCATATCTTCAGCCCCCAGTGCACAATTAATCCCAATCGCAATAGGATTAGCATGCATCACTGAATGCCAAAAGGCTTCAATCGTTTGCCCTGACAATGTTCGTCCACTCGCATCCGTAATCGTGCCTGAGATCATGATCGGTAATTCAATTTGGTTATCATCAAAATATTTTTTAACAGCGTAAATCGCGGCTTTGGCATTCAACGTATCAAAAATCGTTTCAATTAAAATAATATCAACGCCGCCTTTTACCAAGCCATCCGTTGCTTCCGTGTAAGCTAACACCAATTCATCAAATGAAATATTACGCGCGCCCGGATTATTCACATCGGGTGAAATGGATGCGGTGCGATTCGTAGGTCCAATTGCACCCGCTACAAAACGCGGTTTTTCAGGCATTTTTTGCATAATTTCATCACATGCAGCACGCGCTAATTTGGCTGCCTGATAATTAATTTCAACTGCCAAATGACTTAATTGATAATCTGATAGCGCAATCGATGTTGCACCAAACGTATTGGTCTCAATAATATCCGCGCCGGCTTTCAAATAGGCTGCATGAATAGCGTGAATAATGTGGGGTTGTGTTAAACACAATAAATCATTATTGCCTTTTAAAAAAATCGGATGATCATTAAATTGCGTTCCACGAAAATCATTTTCGGTAAGATGGTACGTTTGAATCATCGTTCCCATGGCGCCATCGATGATTAAAATTGTAGACTTCAATAATTCTAGTAGCTGCATATCCATTGGCTCTTTTTTAAATGAGACGGTATTCTATATCAAACGGAAATGAAAATGCGAACGGTTATATCCTGCTTTCATTCGTTTGCATTGTCATGGTATGTTCTCGAGAAGACGTCGTGAATACATCCCTGTAGACTTGTCATTTTCATCCTTGAAAATCACACTTCTCTTAAACACACCATGACAATGCGCTCTCATTTCATTGGATTGGTTCGCATTTCATATTTTAATAAGGATATTTTCTATGTCATCGCCTCACTTAAGCTTCGAATTTTTCCCACCCAAAACAACAGCAGGAATAAATGCATTATTGCAAACAGCTGGCATGCTGACGGCAATCAATCCATCTTATTTTTCGGTTACCTTTGGCGCAGCGGGATCAGCACAAACACACACACCCGACACGGTATTTAAAATAAAAAAACACACTCGCATTCAAACAGCACCCCATATTTCTTGTGTTGCTGCAGAAAAAGAAAATATTAAAAATTTATTGGATCGTTATATTCAAAAAGATATTTCGCGTTTAGTAGTTTTGCGTGGTGACGCACCCGCCAACACAACAATACCCTCTACTCATTTTCAGCATGCATCTGAACTGGTGCAATTTATTCGTGAACAAACAGGAAATCATTTTCACATTGACGTTGCTTGTTATCCTGAATTTCATCCGCAAACAACCGATGTAAAACGCGCTTTGTTTCATTTAAAAGAAAAAATGGATGCGGGCGCAAATTCAATGATCACACAGTATTTTTATAATCCTGATGCGTATTTTCGATTTCGAGATGATTGCGAGAAATTTCATATAACAGCGCCGATCACGCCGGGCATTATGCCCATTATTCATTATGAAAAATTGGTGTCATTTTCAAATGCCTGTGGCGCTGAGATTCCACGCTGGTTAAAATTTCGCTTGGAAAATTATAAAAATGATATTATTTCACTGCACACTTTTTGTGACGACGTACTCACTGATTTATGTGAAAAATTATTATCCGGTGGCGCATCGGGATTGCATTTTTATACGTTAAATAAATCTGAATATTGTTTGAACATTTTAAAAAATTTAAAAATTAATCCAGTATTTGCTTGATCTGCTCAATACTGTGAATTTCACCACCATAGTGTTTCAACAAACTCTCGCTGTGACACTTTGCGTGTTCCACACCAAATTGGTCAAATGGATTAATGTTCAACATAAAAGCCGTCGTCACAACAGCGTGTTCATAAAAAGCCAATAACGCACCCACTGATTTTAAATTTAATTTTTCTAGCACAAATAAATTAGCAATTTTTCCACCGGGGATTTGTTTAAGCGGATCAGAAGATGCAATTCCATCACGCAGTGTTTTCACTTGCGTCACACAATTTGCAATCATATTAGCTTGCGTAAGTGGCAAAATAAAATCGGCAAAAACAGGATGCGTGCCTTGCATCATGAGTTGTTGGAAAGAATGTTGAGAGTTGGTTCCTGCGCTGCCATATACAATTGGGCCTGTTGGATAAGCAACTGATTCACCCATCGTCGTAACGTGTTTACCCAAACTTTCCATCAATAATTGTCGTAAATAATCGGGTAATGAGCGCAAACGATACGCGTACGGTAATATTGCCAGTGCTTGCACGGAATGATTCATAATTGCATCACACAATAAAGAAGCATACATGACAGGTGCATTTTTTTCTGATGATGTCTGTAGAAAATGCATATCCATTTCATACGCGCCTTGATGTAATTCAGAAAATTTTTCAAACCCCAACGCAATGGCACACGGCAAACCTACTGCACACCACAATGAAAAACGACCCCCTATCCAATCGGGCATCATTAAAACGCGCGAAACGGGAATTTGATAAATTTCAGTCGCAATGTGGATATTGGTTGTCACAGCAATCAAATGCTCAGCAGGATCGCACCCAGCCTCTAACAACCACTGTTTTGCAATCAACATATTTTCGATAGTTTCTGTTGTGCGAAAAGATTTAGACGTCACAATAAAAAGTGTCTGTGCGGGAGATAATTTTTTTAAGGTAGAATGAATCTGCGCTTTATCTAAATTTGATACGAAGTGCAAAGTGAATTGAGTAATCTCATCCTCAAACGCTTCGCAAATTAATTTAGGCCCCAAATCAGAACCACCGATACCAATATTAACGATATCTTTTACATCAAAAAACCACTGATGTTGACGAATCGAATCACTGATTTGTTTTATTTGTGCTAATGAGTCTTGAACCAACTGACACGGTTGCGGATTGCGAAATTCGGTGTGCCATGCTGCACGCTGCTCACTTGCGTTAACAACAGACCCACTCAATAATTTTTTTCTGTAATGATCGAACAGTACAGTATCTAACGCTGTTTGAAGTGTATGGGTAGAAAACAAAAAACGAATGCCGGCAACACGAGCGGACACGTGATGAGTTGATTTCGTTGCTGTTGTCACTGTTTCGCTCCAAAAAAGAGCAGGTATTGTGACAAAAAAATAACTTGTTATCAAATGGTACGCGTTCGATCTTGTCTAATCCCATACCCTTTTTTCAACTGAATCAGTTGATTCACAGGCTGCGCACCTACCATAAATCCAAAAAATTGCTGATGGGCAATAAAAGCAATGCCAATAATTTTGTGATCTGCGTTTAACAATAACAGTGAAGCAGATAAATTAGCGTGATTATTTTTTGCGTGTATGGATCCACTCACTGCAACACCTGAAATAAAACCAACATAATTTTTTAGTGATCTTTTTCCTATTGTTATAGAATAATTTTTCGGATCAACAGTCACGCCTATTTTTTTTATCATCGTTTCTGATAACGTTTGATTTAAATAATGCGGTTCTGGATTGCTCAACGTATACAACGCTGATTGTCGATATAACAACAAACGATCAGCAATCTTATCATTTCCTGCTGAATAACTACCGTTATCGGTTGGCAACAACACACCATAAGGAAGTGCGATTTCTTGTGCGATAAAACGATAATTTTTTGTTAACTGAAAAAACACGCGATGATAAGAACCAACAAAAAAGACAATAAATAAAAACACAAAAAATTTCAGGATTTTTTTATACCGATCAGACAAACGCGACCATTGCAATGCATAAAAACCCGTTAATGATGCGCATAACATCAGTGAAATAGCAGCATATCGTATTGATAAACTTTGACCAACGCCAAACTGAATGCGTGTCAATGCCGCAACAAAACCATTTGCGATCGCAAATAATCCTAATGCTAACCATGGATAAAAAATTGTTATTTTTTCGACATGATATCGGTTAAAAAATAGTTTGATTCCGTTGAAAAACAAAACAAGAACAGCACAACCAATAACAGACGCTAAAAGAGCTGTTGACCAATTTCCTAAAAAATCAGTGAAATACAAAAATGATTTTATAGGTTCATTGATAATAAAACCCTGCAGATGATTATCATGAGAATAAAAATAAATAATTATCAAACCGATGATGACATAGGCTGCCATTTTCATGATTGAGGAACGACACAAAATAAGCAATAAAAATCCAATAGGCCAAATCATCAATCCATTGGCAGAGCTGGCTGTTGCCAACAATGAAAGCAAAATAGCACAACCATATCGAAGCCAAGTGATATTTTTTTGAGATAAGCAAAATATCGTGGCGGTAACAAAAAATACGGTTAGCGGGAATTGAATAATAAAACCCCAGCGCCAAAATGAAATATCCTTCGGAAAAAATAATATTCCCGCAGTAAGCAAATAAAACCAACGATACGATTTCTCACTGTACTGTAATTTGAAACGTGCTTTTTCAAATTGAAAAACAAGAAGAAAATAAGTGGCGAGAAAAAGAAAATAAGAGGTGAGTTGGATAAAATAACGTGATGTTGGAAAAAAGATATCTTTAAAAAGTGTTATCGCACGTGTCAATATCACACGGTGTTCATTGTGCGGATGCACCCAATATTGCCACGTTAAAGTATGATGCAAATAACTAAAATAAAGAACGATCGAATCATCCCACGTATCACCAAAAGGAATTTGATATGCCATTATCCAAATTAATAATAAGGGAAAAACAACAGCGATTATAAAGATCGCTAAAAAAAATAAATTCGACTTTTTCATTACAATTTCTTCATCAATGATTCCGGCAACCATTTAATAATCAACATAATGTATTTCCAAAACCAGGGAACATACAACACTGATTTTTTCTTTTTCATTGCGTTAATAACACAGCTAGCAACGTCGTTTGGCTGCGCCCACAAAAAACTTTTTTTAAATTCTTTCGTCATCGGTGTGTCTACAAAACCAGGCTTGACGGTCATGACATGCACATTGCTGAATGACAAACGAGCACGCAATCCTGACGTGAAAGTTGAAATGGCTGATTTCGCCGCACCATATAAATAATTACTTCTTCTTCCGCGATCTCCTGCGACCGAAGAAAAAACAATGATATGTCCATTTTTTTGTTTTTCAAAATAATCTGCAAAGACGGTTAACAAACCAATATAACTCATTGCATTAATCTGAAATTCATCTAATGTTTTTTGCAAATCAATTTCACAACTTCGTTGATTTGGCAGTGAGCCGTGTGCAACCACTAAAATATCTATTGTAGATAATACACCAAGTGCTTCACTTAAGCAGGCTTCAATTTGATTATTACTGAAGGCATCATATACAAAAAACTGGCACGGGTTTTCACTGCGAATAGCATAATCTGCCGCCAACATGGCCAAATGTGTTTTGCTTCTCCCAATTAAAAACAATTTATTTTTTTCTTCGGCAAATTGACGTGCTATGGCTTGTGCGATGGCGGAAGTAGCGCCGATAATGACAATTTTTTTCATATACTACATTACCCTTCTTATCAAACTAGACGAAAATCCTGGATCGTGGTATGCAGAAAAATTTTCCCACGCTTTTCCATAATAATGAGCAAACTGTTTTTTACTTAATCTCGTATCTTTTGCAAGATAAACACGGCCATTTTCATTCATTACAATATCATCTAATTTATTTAATAATGCCAATGTCTCACTCCCCTTATTGGGAAAATCCAGCGCAAGTGTTATTCCCGGCATGGGAAACGATAAAATTCCCGGTGATGGTTTATCACCCAGTATTTTCAACACCGATAAGAATGACCCTTGTCTTGATTTCACGATGGTGTTTAATAAGTTTGTGATAACGGTATCACCATTTTGCATCGGCACAACACACTGATACTGATAAAAACCACGCGATCCATAAATGCGGTTCCAATGGTGTATGGCGTCAAGCGGGAAGAAAAATGAATTGGCACGAACTAATTTTTCCGATTGATTTCTCGCGCCCGCATAAAAATACAACTGATTGAATGCACGAATCGTCCAGCGATTTAATACCATCGATGGTAAATTAATGGGAACAGATAATTTTTTTCTTGCATCATTTTTTGTAATTAATTTTTCCTGATGATAATTGGCTTTGCTAAACAAACCGCGTGCGAAATTTTTTCTGTCAGATTGACAATCCAGCCACGCAACCGTGTATTCATGTGTTTTTTCAGCATCTTTTGATAACGCAATGAATTTTTCAATTCCGTAAAATGGTTCTGTAGTGACGGTTAAATAATCACTCTTTATTGGCATTAGCTGAATTTCAGCCCACAAAATTATCCCCGTTAGTCCAATGCCACCGACAGTAGCACGAAATAATTCAGCGTTTTGATGTGGTGCGCATTCCCATAATTCACCAGTGGATCTCAATAGTGCAAAACGATTAACATGACATCCAAACGTGCCGCGCATATGATGATTTTTTCCGTGCACATCGTTAGCAATCGCGCCACCAACCGTCACGTATTGTGTTCCTGGAACCACGGGAAGTGTCCAACCTTTAAAAATGGCAAAAGATAAAATGTCCGACAGCAAACAACCTGACTCACAAACCAAAATACCTGTTTGACTATCAAAATAAATAAAACGATTGAGCTGATGTGTTTTAATGATCACACCATTATTATTTAAACAAACATCACCATAGCTACGACCATTTCCATACGCTAAAACAGGTTGTTTTTGAAAAAAATCATTTTCATCACGCCACAGAATATTTTTTTCTTCTGTGTTTTTTATTGTTGAAATGTTTCCCCAGCTACTGATCATCACGATTACCTAAAGGTAATATATTTATGACCCACGTAACTCATAAACGCAGGTGCGCCAATTCCGATAAAATGCGCGATTTCTTCTCGTATAAAAATATCTTTAATCATCATTAATCCAACATGAAACAAAAATAGTGAAACAAATAATGCAATAAAAATACCCACACCATTTACTATTACAAAATAAAAAACTTCTTGATGTATTTTATTTTTTTCCGATTGAAATAAATAACGCCGACATAATAGATACGCAACCATCATTCCAATAAGATAGGCAATCACAATGGACCAGGCATATGAAAAAAAATTGCCTATAATAATTCGCGATCCTAAATTAATGAATGCAGCAAATCCATTCACCAATAAAAATAATATAAATTTTTTATCGTAAAACTGACTGATAATCTTCATGAACCAGTGTCGCTAACGTTGATCCCATTTTCACACTTTCCGACATACTGCGATCTTCGGGATAATAATACGCCGTATCCGCCATATAAAATCCCTTTATTTCATCACATCGCATACGGGGTAATTTATCCAAGAAATTTATGCTACAAACGGTTTGTGAATACGCATAACGCGTTACTTTTGCAGCAATAATAGCTTCTTTAGTGAATGTATTCGATATCATACTAAGATAACGTGTTGCTTCTTTAATAAATCGTTCATCTTTCCAGCGATATTTTTCATGCGTAGATGGCATGTAATAAGGCACATAAATAATTCGTTCATCAGCTTGCGTAATACTGGAATTTAAATTGGTGTATTCAATGATACCTGGCAATGCAATACGAGAATCGTTGATGTTAACCCAAAAATGTTGTGTGATCGATTTTTTTGTTTTAAATAATACGCACGCAACAGCAACGTTGGTGATAGCATTAATTTGATCATGCGTTTTTTTCGAAAAACTGGGGACTAACTTACTTACAAAAGGTAGTGGGATAGTTGAAACCACAATATCACTCTCAACCAGTTGTCCATTGATATTGACACCAATCACTTTATTATTTTCAGCAACCACTTCATCCACACCGGCGTTCAAATAAATATGTCCACCCATTTCGATAATACGATTTTTCATCGCGTCTAATAAAATTTCTGATCCGCCCTCAAGATAACCCAGCTGCTCTTTAAATAAATTACGTCGTGATAAACCAACTCGTTTAATGCGTGTTCCTAACCAAGCAGCGGACAAATCATTTTTGTAATGATAAAATTTATAATAAAACAAACTGTCCCACAAAATTTCATATCCTTTTTTTCCCACCCATTTTTTTAGCCACGCAGTCGCTGTTATTTTATCAAGCTTATTCCAATTCTTGGTGTGCGACATTTTGAATGCCATTAATCCATAACGCAATTTAGTCAGAAAATTCAATTTGGGAAAGGTTAACAATCCAATCGGTGTTCCCCACGGATACAACTTTCCATCGTAAAAAAAACCCATCGTCGTGTCTGTCCATCGCAACGCATGTTGCAAATTAAATTCAGACAACAGATCAAACAGTGGTTTATCTGTTTTACAAATAAAATGATAAAAACGTTCAATCTGAGTGCCATCGAAATCAAATGACGCAGACATTCCTCCGATACGATCATCGCGTTCGTACACACTCACGTGAAAACCTTTTTTTTGTAATTCATACGCTGCCATCAACCCCATGGGGCCGGCGCCAATGATAATGGCATTATTCGCGCGCATTGCCATATGACTCCTCAAACGCTTGACGTAATGGTGTTGGAGTTACCTTAAATTCTTTTTCATAATCAACACCCACAAAATAATCACCTGCGGTTAATGCTTTTAATTGATCTGTGGTAAAAGGTGGTTTACTTGAAATCATTCCGGCGATTTTTATGATCCCATAAAAAAGACGATAGGGAATTTTAATAATCATGGTTTTTGATTTTTTGATTTTTTTAATTAAGTAAATAATATCGATATAATTCATTTCCTCTAATCCAGCAATATCAAAAATTTTTCCTGACGGTTTTTTTTCAAGCGCAGAAATAATGATTCTGCAAAAATCGCGACTGTATAATGGTTGACGTAAATATTTTCCATCTCCTGGAATCGGAAAAATAGGTGTTTTTTCCATAAAACGAGACAACCAACCAAAATGTTTTGGGTCAAACCGTCCAAACATCAAGGTCGGTCTCAAAACACAACAAGCAATATTGCTGTCAAGCACCCTCTTTTCCTGTGCTTTTTTTGTGTTGGTGTAATCATCATTTGCAACTGAGTTAACAACAGATGAACTGACATGAACGGTAAACACAATATTATTTTTTTTAATCGCATTTAAAACATGCTCTGTTGCAGTGAGATTATTTTTTTCAAATTCAGTTAAATAAAGACTCGTGACTTGTGCATGCAGAATAATGACGTATTGCGCATCGTTGAAATGATGTTCCCACTCACCCGGCACACTTAAATCGGCGCTCACGCACTGAACGGATGGATTGCGTTTTTGAAGCAATGCCATATTCTCTGCATGCTTATCAATTGCAACCAGATTACAAAATCCTTTTTCACGCAACAGCAATAATAGATTTTGACCCACCAAACCTGCAGCGCCGGTGATAATGATTTTGTCTTGTGTATTCATGTTAATTATCAATCATTGGTTAAAAATGAATTAAGCGCTGACAATTTGCATTCGTTCGTAGCCGTCACAACACCCTTGTTTTTCGTGAACATGACACAAAAACAAGGGATCTTGCAACGGCTTCTCACTACTTTAATTAGCGCTTAATTCACATTAGACAATCTATTCACCCAATCGCCACCAGCGCTATTACAACAATAATAAATCCGATCACATACGTAACGCGATCTTTCAACGCAAACACAATCGGATCATCATGCATTCTCCCCTCTGCGGTCATCAACCATGCACGCAAAATCCAATATAACAATAGCGGGCAAATTAAAAATAATAATTCGCTATAGTGATACAAACGCAAAGATTCTTGCGACTGTACATATAACGCAAAAATTAAAATAGAGGCAAAACCACTGCAAATACCGAACATTTTGGTTTCTGACTCATGCTCAATCAAATAGGCACGACCTGGTAATCGTTCAAAACCATTTTCACTAAAACGTTTTAATTCACTGAGCCGCTTCATCAGAGCAAGGCTGGTAAAAAAGAAAAATGAAAATAATAACAACCACTGTGAATAACCCGTTTCACCCATAATCGTCATACCTGCAACAATGCGCGTGGTATACAATATTGCTAACGCAAACACATCCACTAACAATAATTTTTTTAATTTAAACGAATAAGCAACGGTAATTATGTAGTAGGAAATCAGTGCAATACAAAATACGGATGGTAACCACTCAAGCGCCAACACAACACCCGCCATAAAATTCACCGCCATCCCCAACAATGCGTATGAAATACTTAATTCGCCGCTGGCGACCGGACGAAATCGTTTGGTTGGGTGTAGTCGATCAGAAGGTAAATCCAATACATCATTTAATAAATAGGCGCTGGATGCAATCAATGAAAAACAAATAAATCCTAATACGGTAGATAAAATAAGTGGCGCATTATTAATTTCGTGCCCCAACAAAAGCGGCAAAAATATCAAAAGATTTTTTGCATACTGATGAATGCGCAACGCTTTTAAAAATGTTGAGAAATTATTCATTGATGTTTTAAATACGATAGAAACGGGCGTTATTTTTTTTACTTTTTCAATAAAATGTGGGCTGTTGTTAACCACAACGGCTTCAGCAGCATGTGCAAATACGGTTAAATCACATCGACCATTGCCAACATAAACGTACTGTCTTGAACCAAATTGTTGATCTAAGAAATCTCTTTTGCTGATACCACTTAAATTAAGATCCCAATTCGTACCAAATGCTGTTTCAAAAATGGGGATTTGTTTTGCGATGGTATCTGCAATTTTTTGATCTGCCGCCGTAACCAAATATAATTTGCATCCAGCCTCTTTTTGTTTTTTTAGCCAAAGTAAAAGTGGTTGATTCACCGGTAAATGTAATGTTGAAACATCAATGGATCCGGATAATTGTTTTTTGCAATAAACTCTTCCTTTTACCAATAACCAATAAAATATTTTAAAAACAATAAAAATATTTTTTTTAAAAGCGGCGATGGCAGTTTCATGCAATGTGTCTGTTAAAACAAGAGAACCATCCAGATCAACGCAAATGATTTTGTTTTCCATCGCTAAGTGACCAAGACTGGCTCAAGCTGAGCACTAACTGATTGCGGATGACAAGATTTGCTATAAATCACTCGACTTCCATGTTCTTGAAAAGCAATATCCAGCAATTTATGTTCAGATAATGCTTGCGTAATCTGTGGACGTTTTTCAGGGGGTGCTACCAACAACAAAAAGCCACCACCGCCCGCGCCACATAATTTTCCACCATAGGCACCAGCCGATAATGCTTTTGCATAAACGGCATCAACATGAGGATTGCTGATGTGTGAAGCAATACTACGTTTCACTTCCCATGCGTAATGTAAAAGTTTACCAAAACGCTCAATCATTTCCGATGCAGTGTAATGACTGTTTGTTAAAATTGAAAAAGCGTCGTCCACTTGCTCACACAATTTTTCAAGACGTTGGTTTCGATGATCTTTGCTGTTTTCATGAAAAGTTTGCGTTTGCATTTCAGCAGAAGATCGAAGACCGCCAATAAAAAACATCATGCAGGCTGATTCCAAAGCGCGTTTTTTTTCGTAGCTCAAACAAATGGGCTCGATATGAAAACGATTCTGCGAAAAAATAATTTTATTAAATCCACCACACGCTGCATAAACTTGATCTTGCCATCCACCGGTTTTTTGCAACTCACCACCCCGTTCAATTTGAATGGCTTCTTCCGCCAACAATTCTGGCAATCGATAAATACCATGCAAAGCGTAAATTGCGTTGAGCATGCCAACGGTAAATGATGATGAAGATCCAACACCACTAGCCCCGGGTAAATCAGCAAACGTATTAATATCCAAAAAACTATTTTCATCTAAACAAGGATGCGTTTCTAAAATACGACGCGCTATTTCATTCTCTAGTTGACTGGGTTGGTTTACATATTCTAATTTTGCATAAGATAATCGGATGCGTTTTTCAAAAAAACGCGCGAGCGAATTGACAGTCACATACATATACTTATCAATGGCCGCTCCGAGAACAGCGCCACGCGACTGATTGAAAAAATCAGGAAAATCGGTTCCACCACCGAAAAAACCAATACGAAACGGTGTTTGCGTAATCACAATACCCTGCGTTCTCGTCACTGTTCGTCCTTTATTTAAATTAATATTTTTTCTTCAGTTTGTGTTTTTTTACCCAATGACAATCCCATCAGCTCATGATAAAAATCAATTGCATCCGCAGGTTTTCCATCAAATCGTAATTCACCCTGGTGCATCACAAACACACGACTACATAATTCTTTTAACGTATCAAATTCATGTGATGCAAAAATTAATAATTCCGCATTATCAATTAATGCGGTAATTCTTTTTTTTGCTTTAACAATAAATTTGGCATCCCCTGCCGAAAACACTTCATCCAATATTAAAATATCACCAGAAACTGATGTGGAGATCGAAAATGCCAGTCGAACAATCATTCCGGCTGAATACGTTTTAATAGGGTAATCAATAAAATCGCCCAGCTCAGCAAATTCAATAATTTCATCAATCATCGCGCGCATTTCTTTCGGTTTTTTCCCCAACAACAAGCCGCGGTACATAATATTCTCGCGACCCGTTGCTTCCATTTCAAAACCCAAATTCAATTCAAACAATGAACGCACATCGCCAATAATATCAACAGAACCCGCTGACAAGGGATAAACCTGCGCGATTGTTTTCAGTAGTGTGCTTTTCCCTGCGCCATTATGTCCAATGAGTCCGATTCGTTCGCCGTGATAAATTTGAAATGATATGTTTTTTAACGCATGCACATCGGTAATTTCAACGTGATTTATTTTTTTTCGTGCCACTCGCCTGAATATAGTTTCTTTAAGCGAATGTGCTTTATACGCCAATGATGAATAGCGAACATCAACATTTTTTAAAATAATATGCGTTTTCTGCGTCATAAATAATGAATCAATGTGTTTTCGTTTTTAATTAATAAACGAATAGCCCATGCCCAAAAAATTAATCCTGCGACAATGACATAAGCAAAATCAATTATCATGGGCGCGTGCCCATACAAAATCGGCGCACGAAATAATTCCAACAAGTGGTAAATTGGATTGTAAGTGACGAGCACATGCAAATGTTTCGATTTCATCAGCAGTTTGTCAGAAATAAAAATCGGCGACACGTACCACACCATCTGAAAAATTAAAACCAACAACCGTGCAAAATCGCGAAACTGAGTATTCGTAATGCCGCAAACAATGCAAACAGGTAATGCAATAAAAAATAACATGCAAAGCGCTGGAACAATCCACACCAACGTAACCAATAAATGAAATGGTTGTTTTAACAACATCCATGCAGCTAAACCAATCAAAGCGTACATCATGTATATCATCGAAACGAGTACCGTTCGAATCGAATAAATAATCATCGGATGCTTAAATTGTTTGATGTAACTGCTCGCTTTAAAAAAAGCATCACAGCCATCATTGCCACTACTCGTAATGACTTCCCACACAATTAAACCAGAATAAACGTATGGTGCGTATGAAATCGCTTGTGACTTAAAAATAAAACTCATCACCAGCGTTAAAATGGCAGTGAGTAATAGTGGCGTTAGTACTGCCCATGCAATTCCTAAGTAGGAGCGACGAAAGCGCGCACGAATATCAGACAACGCGAGATGCCACCAAAAATAGCGTGCAGACCAAATTCGCTGTAAGTATTGCGGATAATTCGTTTCTATTTGTACATTTTGCATGCTGTTGGACGAAACCTACCATGATCAAAAACGAATGAATTATGGAATAAATGCTTGATCTGCGTCAATCAATTTGAACTCAGCATAGCTCTCCGGCGTGCCGATATCATAGAACACGCCATCTAATTCTACGACACTGAGTTTTTTTCCCTGAGTTAACAACTGGGGATATAGCTCTGTTTCAAGTGAATAAGCTTGATTCTCAGGAATCGCAGAAAAAACAGCGGGTGATAATTTATAAATTCCCGCACTCACTAATCCATTCTGTTGTTGCTGCTTTTCTGCGAAAAATGCAATTTCATTGCTATGGGACTTTAAATAAATACTGCCAAAACGATCTGCTTCTTTTACTTTTTTGACACCAATGAGTGCTACATTATCATCGAGTGATTGCATAATAAAATTATTTAAATTTCCAGAAAAAAAAGTATCGCCGTTGAGAAATAAAAATGTTGATTCTGTTTTTAAATAAGGTGCCGCGAATAACAATGCGCCCGCTGTTCCCAGCAGGGTTTCTTCGCGAGAATAAATAATGTCTACACCCAACTGATTTCCATTTCCACATGTACTTTCAATTTTGTCGTGCAGGTATCCCGTCAATAAAATAATATTTTTTATGCCATAGCTCGCTAACTTGCGAATCAATAAAAATAAAAACGGCGTATCACCCACTGGTGCTAATGGTTTTGGCACATCGGAAATAACCGATTGTAGTCGAGACCCTTTTCCACCCACTAAAATAGCTGCGATCATTAGTTACCTGTTGTTATACCAATTCCATTAAACGTTCGTTTTTTGATTTTTCTTTAGCGCGGCAAATTCAGCATCCTACCTCATCTTGCCTAAAATTAATATCCTTGTTAACCTTGTCAGGAGTTTTTTGTAAAAAACAAAATAAAACAATATGTTATGTCTATTTCATCGATAACCTCCTGATTTAATATTTTCAAAAAAGATAAAATATTATCTGTATTTGATATAGAATTATGCTATAAATGATGTCGTACATTTCGGACAAAATATTGTCATATATTTGGATGAAAACAGTAATGCGTGATGATCAAAAGAACATGATTGTGACCATCAAGCGCGAAGCTCGACCAAAAAAGCTAACCGTGGAAATGCGACGAAATCTTTTGAGTCGATTTCTTAATGCGCAGCCTAGTTATGTATTGGGTCGAGATTTAGCTGCTCAAAGAATGTTGGATCACAACAATTCTTGCGAGGAAAGAATAGTGCATACATCTGATTTGATGCAACCCTTTCATCCTTTACTAATTCTGATGGTCCCCACCATGACAGGCTGCGCTTTCTTGTATAACGAATACTGTTTGTCTACATCCCTGCAAGAATCTGCTTTTTTTTGGATGCGGCTTTTTTGGATGAATCCTGTGTTGTCTTGCAGCCAGTATTTTCGTGAGAGGCAAATGGAAATCAATTTTGTTTTGATGGTACTTGCAAATATGCTTTTTGGTGAAGGTGTGGGTTTGAAAACATTGTTTATTGTTGGTTTATCACTCACATGTGCAAATGTTATTAACCCATGCGTGAAAAAATTAATTGATTGCTATTGTAAATCGCAATTGGCTGCACACTACGCGAGAGAATTATTTGCAACGCTCGCTTTTATTGTGGTGAGCGCTGCAGTGTTTGGCTATGCCGTTTACACTTACTCACCCAACTCAACAGATTTATTAAACAATGAAAAATTATGTGAGCGGTTTTTAAAAGAGTGTTGTCAGGCTGCGTTTGACGTATTTGGTTTGCCGGTTACTGCGACTCGAAGAGATCTATTTCGTGAACATAAAGAATGGTCGTCACGTTGTTTTGCAACAGGAACAGACAGAGAGACTATCAATGGCGCTTTAGCAATAGCGCGTGGGTGTGCGTCGTGACAGTCAACAATAGATCTAGTAAAGAACGTAAAAAAGCGAGGCAGCGCAACAAAGCGCGTGAAGCGCTTGCGGTAACGCCAGCGGAACAAACATCGCCAGCAACGTCCCAGTCACGATCAGAAAAATATCTACAATATTTTTGGTATGGGTTGCAGCAAGGCGTGACCATACTTATGGTGGTTGCCCCTATTTTTATACCTGCTTTTTTAAGAATAAGATCGTCGGGTGTTTTGAATAATGTTCTCAGAAGCGCTGCTGCACTTGCTGTTTTACCTGTCACGGTTAGCGCACAAACACCGCCACCACCCGTCACACCACTTGCTTTTCAAGATCCATGTTTGCCACTCACTACGTTGGATGATGTAAGCGGTAATATCGGCCCCTTTACAAGTAATTCAGCTTTATTAATGGTGGGCGGCGGTAATTGTTTAACTGAAGTGGATATGTCGCTTGAAACGGGCCCAAAAATAGGTCCGTCATTAGGACCCACAACGCCCGTTGACAATAATTGCGTTGCAGCAGTGACAAATAAAGCAAAAACATTGGCATTTACTGCAGCAGAAAAAAATAACGGTTTGATTATTTTTGATTTGAAAACAGGGGTAAAACGCGGTGAGCTGCTTGGGTTTAATGCGGGTGCGGTTGCACTCAGTGAAAATGAACAATATGCTTACGTTGTTGCAGAGGGGACATCAATTGGCCCGAGAATATTGGCCATTGATGTCAGCGATCCAAGCAATCCAACACTGTCGAAAACATTGCAGCTGAAATGGTTATATACCGGGAATGATGCTGCTTCACGTTTCTATCTCTTGAGACACGGTAACAAATTGGTGGTGGCTTACAGTGGATTGCCTCCTGCCGCTACTGGATCTTATTGTGATGCAACGGTTTGTGTAGTGGATGCATCAAACACAACCGGCTTGGTTTTAGAAGGTAGCGTTTCTTGGCCTTTTTCTCCGGGAAATCCAGCTGCCATATCAAATATGGCGCTAAGTGATGATGGAAAAAAAGTCACCATTTCAGTTGAAAATATTATTCCTACGGTCAACAGCCATGAATTTAAGTCGGGTGTTTATTTGATCGATATTAGTGACCCGGGAAATTTACCGACTAAGCCACCACAATATATTTCAGGCACAACAGATGCAGTTTTGTTTTCACCCGGTACTAGCAAAAAAATTCTTGCGGGTGATGCAAATGGATTGACTTCACTTAATTCTGGACAATTGATATCAACCGATCCACTCACTAAAATCGCACAATCTGCTGTGCCTGGCGGCATTAAACATTTTTCACGCACACCGGATGATCGTTTTCTCGTGATTCAAACGCAAGATCAAAAATTAATTGTCGCGCCAATGCCACCAACGTATGTCATGGTTCAGCCAAATAGTCTGTTGGCTGTTCCAGAATTTTTTAATCACGCTGATGTGGAATTAGCAACAGGTGTTGGAAAAAATAACCGAGGACGATTATTTTTCTTTAAAAGTGGTGTAAATACATCAGCAGGATTAACACCCATTACGCCAACTATTTCCAAAGTTGAAATGGTGGATGGGCAAACTACGAATGACGCATCGTGGTTTAAAATAGTGGATCCTGCAAAAAATCAATTCGAAGCAACACTGCCTAAAAACACAGTGGTTGGGAAAGATCTCACGCTGCGTTTTCATACCGATACAAGCCAATCAGTTGACGTGAAATTTGACGTGGTGCCTGGTTTGACGTTAGAGCCAAATACAGTCACCCCATCGCGCACACTTCCCACTCCAACACCCAATCCAACAACACCGGAATCACCACCACCCACAACAACAAAATTACCCACCACAAAAACGCCCATCACAACAGCACTTGCAACGCAAACCACGCAAGCACCACCGGATGCAACCTTGATAGCACCCGGACAAACCTTTCATGCGCCCACTTGGGTTAATGCGACGCATAATACTTATCCTGCGCAAACAGTGCCGCTGGGAGAATCAATTGTATTAAAACCAGTGGGAAATGCAGTAGACCCAGATGGTGATGTATTAACAGTGAAATCAGTGACAGTGAATGGCGACCCATTCGATGGTTCAGTGATTAATAATGCATTTCGCGTGTCGTGTTCAGAAGAAGGCCCGCAAACAGTTTCTGTTGTAGTGGGTGATGGTCGACTCAACTCACAACCCGCGCAATTTCCGATTCAATGCAGTTATCTTGAACCCACGTTTGATGCTGATCGTTTGCCAACGGTATTGCCATTTCAATCACGCAAAGGCGGTAGTTATCGTTTGCCTTTTAATGCATTTACCGGAACAGGTGATCTTCGCATTAGTGCAAAGTTACAAGATGGCACGGTTGTGTTAGCGCAAAGTGTTGTATCTCCCGGGCTTGAACTTACCATGCCGCCTAGAAATTTAGGCGTGGTGGATACGATTACATTGACGTTAATCGATGAGTATGACAAATCGGCTGAATTTAATATAACGGCGAAAGCCATTGATCATCCGTTAGTTGTTGGTAACACCACTACTTTTCCTGCAAAAATTACAGCGCTTGCGAATAAAGTGACTACAGTTGTTTTTCCTGCGGATTTGGTGACAGGCGGTAACAGCCTTATTCAATATTCAATCACACCTGCTTTGCAATGGGTACAGCTGAGCCAAGATAATGGTGTTTATAGGGTTACCATCACGCCACCCAAAGGAGAAGCGGTGGGGGAAGATTTTAATTTTGCGCTGATGGCAACCGATGAATCTTTAACAACGCAGATTGCATTTCAAGTTTCCATTCCCGCGCACCAGCCGCCCATATTAACAAAAGCATTGGCAGATCAAGTGGCATTAACCAGTGAAGAAAATAATTTCCCGCCATTGGATATTTTTTTTAAAAGCCCTGATGATTATCCGCTGACATATCGTGTTGAACAATTAGATGCGGAAGGGAGATCAATTGGTTTGTCTGCACCGTGGAGCTTTGACAGCAAAACCAATAAACTGTTTGGAAAACCGGATATAGATCATGTGGGGGATGTGCAATTTCGTGTGATTGCTATCGATGCATTGGGCGGCGAAAAAGAAACGACGTTTAAGACAACGGTAAAACTCTCACCCTTAGATTCTTTGAAATATTGGGGTTTGAGAGTGGGTGTGCCGCTCGGTTCTGCTTTTACAGCAGCAGGTGCATTTTTATGGGTGCATGAAAATTGGTCTCATTTGGCTAATTTCACTCGATTTGGGCGTTATAGAAAACAGTTTGAAACTATTTTTGAATTTGATTCGCCGAGCGGAAAATTTCATCGTAAAGAGAGTGACACATTTGCTGCGCATAATATTCAATGTGAATTTTGGATTGAGAAAAATACGTTTATCAGTAAATTTGCAAGTCTGTTTAAACCTGTTAACTGGTACATGTATCAATATTTTAAGCTAGAAAAGATAGACACAATTGATTGGGTGGGATGTCCGCAAGAAAGTTATAATCCCAATTTTACGGTAGATTTATTGAAAATGGAGAGCGCGAAAAAACAAGGTCGACTAATTGATATTGTGGCGCGCGTGGTTGAGGTTGGTACAGGAAGAATTTTAGAAGAGTGTGTGGTGAAAGTGAATATTGAAAAATATAAAAAATGTATGGATGATTATCTTGCGTCCGTGCCACCACCGCCATTGTCGTCAACAGCACAACCAACAGAACAAAAACCCATACATTCTGGAAAGAAGAAAAAACGTCACCATTCTCGTCATCGTCGCACAGAATCATCCACTTCTCATTCTGGCGAAGAATTGTTGGTGGTGCCAGCAAATCCATTAAATTCAGAAAAAGGTTCGTCGAGTAGTAATGGCCTTTTTGCTGAGCAAGAGAGTTCATCGGATAGTTCTATGACAGGAAACGGCGTATCGTTTTTTTCATCACAAAAACCTGGGTATGTTTATGATTTTAAAACGGGTCAATGTCTTGGTTCTGCGAAAGGTTTAAATGGTAATGATTTAGCACACTCTCTGCTGCAACCGCCTGAGAAAAACATTAACTAATTTAAAAATGAATATTTTTAATTTCATCCGATGACATCACGCCGCGATCTAACACATAAGCTGTCACCAACGCTGCGGGTGTTACATCAAATGCGGGATTATAAATAGGCGTGTTATTCATACTCCAAATCACGGCACCAAACGCACCTTTTGCACCACGCACTTCATCGGCCTCACGTTCTTCAATGGGAATGTCTTTTCCGGTTTCGCAGTGAAAATCAATTGTGGTGTAGGGTGCGACAACATAAAACGGCACGCCATGATATTTTGCCAGCACCGCTAAATTATACGTTCCAATTTTATTCGCGAAATCACCATTTTTTGCAATACGATCCGCACCCAAGAATATCGCTTGAATTTTATTTTTTTGCATAAGTGATGCTGCCATGTTGTCGCAATTCAATGTGTGTGGGATATTATTTTTTGCTAACTCCCACGCGGTTAATCGCGCACCTTGCAAAAGCGGCCGCGTTTCATCGATACAAACATGTATTTTTTTATTATTGTTATGCGCGTGAATGACAACACCCAGAGCAGTTCCAATTCCCGTTGTCACCAAACCACCGGTATTGCAGTGTGTTAAAATCGTATCACCATCATGAATTAATTTTTCACCGTGTCGTGCCATCGCATCACATAATGCCGCATCTTCTTCAAATATTTTTTCAGCCATTTCAACAACCGATTGCGGATAATGATTTTTATCCAATGATTTTAATTGTCGATCAACACAATTTTTTAAATTAATTGCCGTTGGGCGTGCATTTTTCAACGCTTCTGCTGAAACTTCAAACTCACTACTATTTGCGCCTTTTTCTGCAAAATCAGCCAGCGCTAATACCGCTGCAACACCAATGGCAGGTGCGCCACGAATTTGTAATTTTTTAATAATATCGATCATGTGCGTTGGAGATTGGCATGCAATCCATTCTTCTTTTTGCGGCAATTGCTGTTGATCCAAAACCAGCAGCGTATTATTTTTATAAATTAAACAGGTCGATGATAAATTTTTCATGTGGAACTCTTTAGTTGTTCTCGCAATTTATGCAACGCTTTAATTTCTTTTTTAGGTAATGATTCAATTTTTCTCAACATTGTTGCGCGCAATAAAATATCGGCGGTGTGTTCTAATCGCTCCATGCCATACCACGCTTCATCCACTGTCTCACCCCACGCAAGCGCACCGTGATGCGCTAAAATAAATAATTTTAATTCGGGTAAATAGGGAATTAAATTATTTCCCATCGATTGCGTACCCGGTCGCGCGTAGGGAACAATCGGAATTGTCGGCGTTGTTAAAATTAATTCTGACAAACTATCCGACGGCAGCGATTTTAGCTTTTTATTGGAAATACTCCAAGCAATCGCTGAAGGCGGATGCGCATGTACAACACATTTTGCTGTTGGACAGTGTTGATAAATTGTCAAATGCATTAATCGCTCACCAGATGGATTGCCAGAAATAATTTTATTATCCAGTGTAATCACCGCCATTTCTGCTGGCGTGATAAATGCTTTTGCTTTTCCGGAGGGTGTGATGAGTATATGTTCATTATCGACACGATAGCTGATATTGCCATCGGCGGCGGCTAACATATTTTTTTGATGCAATAATTTTGCAATTGCGATGATGGAGGTAGAAATGGATTCTAGGGTTTGTGTCATACAATCTGACCCAAAAAGTGCCGTTTAAAAGTACTTTTCATTTTCCGAACAACAAGCTTTGTTCTATAAATCGGAGTGTAAAATAGTGTTATTACCCTTCCAATGATCGGAAACAAATTGATGCTATAAAGCAGTTTTACCACATAGAACATTTTGGTCAATGCGTTTTCAAAAGACAAATTACCCGATTTTAAATCATATAATCCATGAATATTTCTCCACCCCAAATAACTCAGATCTTCTGCTGCGTATAAACTATATTTATTAACACACACATAATTGCAACCATCGCTAACAATACGAGCACTTCCTATTGATAAAACATCAAATAAAATTGGGCTTTTTTCGAAATCAGTTTTCCTGACGAAGCGTGGCTTGGGAAGAAAATAATTCAGTGATCCAAAACGACTTTCACCTTTAAAAATAAATTGTGTTGCGGAATGAGTTGATGTTGTTTCTTGTTTGTATGCAAAATAACCGTCCAGCATAATCTGTTCTAATTTTTTAGCAGCAACGCAGGGATCAAAATAAGTGCGAACATAATTAAACGCATTGTTTGATATCGTTTCTTCAAGCTCAGGTTGTTGTCTCAGTTGATTGAACTTGTCAATTAATGTATTGATATCTTTAAAAATAACTGCATTCTCGTCATCAAAACCCTCTATCAAATCAGCAACAATAGGAATAACACCGCTGCCCATGCTACGCAATAAAAAATAAAAATCACATTGCTGTGTGGCCGAAAAAAAATAGTCTGATATTTTGAATAAATTATCATACTCATCATAAGAGATATTATTTTTTCCTATAAAAATCACATTCGGATAATTAATAATGTCGGTATACACTTCTCTATCGGGTTCATCCATTAAAAAAACATAGTAATCTTGCGGATACTGTTTTTTCCAACGTTCAATAAAAGAAAAAAATGTTACGCTATCTTGCGATTCTGCTGAAAATAAAAAACGTCGAGCACGATCTGGTTTTTTTATTATCGGAGGATGATCAGCACAAACAACGCCTAATGGAGAATAATGTAATTTTTTATTAATCACATCTGAATTGAAAAAATTTTTAATTCGCTCAAGGGTATGCAGCATAGGAGAAATAATGGCGAAACACTCTGTTTTCTCAAGCATCATCTGAAAATATTTTTTTGAAGCATTCTCAAATTTCCAGGGATAAAAAAGTGTTTCAAAATCTTTGAGATAAAATACGTGAGGCTTTAAGCCACAGGTTAACAAATAGGAATGTACAATCTTAAAATCATACTCACTGAGCTCATCAATAATGGTTTCAGCTATTTCAAAATGCTTCCAAAAATCATGATTAATGCTATCTGACAACTGCGCAGAAATACTTAAGATGTGACGATCCAATGCATTTTTCACATCATTTTTAACCAGACACTCTCTAAATAAATTTTCATTTAATGTTACATATTCGCAGGTTGAATTTTGCAAGATAAAACGGTATAAAGGGCAAAATGCATTCACCCCGCTATAATTTTTTGTATTCCAGGGTAAACACACACGAATTGGATTGTTGGACATAAAAACCAGATGATAAACATTGTTACCTTTCCGCACGCGATTGCTCAGATTCAAAATCAAATCGATTTTCTCACTGATTCACTGCGTGACTCGGGCGTAATCTATCAGGTTTCCAATTCTATTTCTACTCAGCATTTAAACATTCTTGAAGAGGGTTTTTATCCATTTTTTGCGAGCGAAATTGCAGTGTTTTGCAAAAATCATAAGACAAAAATAGCTGTTATATTAACAGAACATCTCGAACATAAAAAAAATTCGATGTTGGTTAATGAAAGGAAGCTTGGGGTGCGCAATACGTATTTACGAGATGCCTTAATCAGATGTGAATCCTTATTCTCATTACTTCCCCATATACGTTTTTTTCTGGTTCTGGGTCATTTACCGTTAAAAGAAAAATTAAAAAAAATATTTAAGACTATTCCGATTGTTGAAGCACCTTATCTTCCCGTTAAAGCGCTTAGCGTCATTCAAGCTGAAGCTGACATTCAGAAAATTGATTTTTGTTATCAAGGTTCATTAACTCCTCACAGAAAAAGAGTGCTGAAAACAATAAAAAACATACCTGCGTCAGTTTCTGCATCATTTGACAATGACGCTCATCAACGTCTGCTCACGCTCAAATCAGCTCGATTTGCACTGCAAATTCCGCAATATAAAGAGTGGCGTTATATTTCTCCCATGCGCGCACTATATTGTCTTCAAAATGGTATTCCCATGATCAATATTTCGGATCATGTTACACATGATTTTGATTTAATTTTTCCACGAGTGGGTACAAAAAAATTAACGGAAGAACTAGAAGAATATTTAACGCTTTCTCCTGAAAAATGTTATTTAGACACGGTGGATCGTTACAATGCTTTCGTTGAACGACAAGCCAAATCCAAATTACCCGCAATGCTTAAGCTGTGGAACGATTTGGATAGATCAAACTCTTTTCCATCGAATTATTTCAAACAGAACCAACAGCAATAAAACGATCGCTAATCCAACACTCAATTTACAGAGCTGGATAAATACGCTGGGATAAAATGTGAATCGTAAAACGCCCGATCCCGCCGGAACGTCTACTGCCATAAAATACCCATCCGCCAAATAAATTGGGATGGGTCGATGATTCCAGCTCGCTTTCCAATCCGGCGAGAAACTATCATCAAATAAAATGATTGAGGGATGCGCGAAATGTAAGTGTAGTTGAATATGATCAGTATCAGAAGATTTAAATTGCAATGGAATAAACCGACGCTGATTGTCCGAAGCTAATGCAATACCACTGGTCACAATGATTTTATCTACATTAAATTTTGGAGAAGCAACCAATGTTAATTGTTGCTGAGTAGTTGGCAAGCTAATCGAATCAGAAAAAGCCGAAAATCGTGACAATGCATTCGGGCGAATAATTAATTTTTTCTGCGTATCAAAATCATATTTGACACCCATCAAATCTAAAAACCGCTGATTTTTACTCCGCGGAACAATACCCGCTCGTGTAAACCACGTTTCATGCGATTTCATTGCCAAAATAAATCGTTCCAATTTGTCACTGACAATGGAATCTACACCGCCATAACTACGCAATCCATATATCATAAAAATATTAGATTGCGCAGCTCCTGATGGATTGTGCGTATAAAGATGCGGCCTATTCATTCGATAATCCCACAAATCCAGTTTGTTTTGACGCGACATAATTGATTGATACATGTTTTCATCACCCGGATAAATGGAATTCACCGACACAAAAGGCGGATTCATTCCGGCATATTCATACACTTTTGTATAAAACAACAAATCTCCAGCTGCGAAGAAAAAAATCAACGATAAAAACAACATCATTGAAATTTTTTTGTCACGAAGAAATAAAAATAAAACCCAGGTAACTGCAAAAACAGCAATAAATCGAAGTACAGCAAAAATAGAGTATGCAATCAAATAAGGATTTTGTTGATCCGATGATTTGGGATTGATAAAAATCATCACGATACAAAACAAGATACCCAAAACCAGTAATACATTTTTATGCAATTGTTTATCAGTATCGATATGGGTTAGCAAATAAAATGTGGCATAAGCCCAAATCATCGAGCACAGCGTGTAGAATAACGGCGTAAAGTTAATAACCACAGGATGATGCATCAACAGATAAATGACAAAACCAAACAAGTACAAAAACGCCACCAACAATACGCCCATTATAATACGCTGAGCCATATGAACAAGATTTTGTGTATCCAAATTAATTTTATTCACTGCAATAATTGTGCAAACAAACAATGCGGTCAGCACTAATTTTAAAAAAATAAAAAGGGGTAGCGCATAATGACTACCAGAAAGTATTAATCCAAAAACTCTACTGTAATAAGCGATAGCGGCACATAAAAATAAACCCGCAATAAGAATAGCGCCCTTCAAAAAAAGATCAAGACGAATATTATTCGTCTGTGTCATGCCATATAAAACATATCCAATAGAAGCAAACATAACAAATGACGTTACAATGCGAAAATATTCTGTGGTTACCAAGGGTGCCGTGATAAATCCAACAATATCGGATAATGGTTGTATTAAATAAACAAAAGTCACGCAACCGAGTATTGCCAAAAGACCCACTGTGCGAACTTTATAATCTATTCCACCAAATCCCGCTAATAAAATCACAAAAACGGCTGGCATGCCAAAATACAAAAGATTGTGCATTTGAATATGCACGGCCCCACTGCCCAACATCGAAAAGAATGTAGCGGATTCACCCAGGTAAGTGCCGAAAATACCGGGGATCATACCTGTTAATAAAAGATATCCATGCGTTCCATCTACCGACTGCGGCCACAGGGAACCTTGCGCTGTTCCACTATGCAGCAATGCACTCAAAATGGGATACCATCGATATGCTGACATTGCCATCGAAAATAAAAATGCACTAATCACTACGCTAACGGGATAGCGCCAGGGTTTCAGCAGAAATGGATAATTTTTTACAAAAAATACAGCGGCAATAATAGTTCCAAACGCAGCGATAAACCCAAAATGACCAATACCGAATAAAAAGAAAAAACCTAATACCAAATACACAAAATTAAATAAAACTGATCGGTTATCGAGTGTTAAAAACAAATACAAAATCAGCATGGTGAGAAAAAAACCTTCCACCCCGATAAAAGTCATGGTGCAAAACCAAGTAAATCCGGATAATTGTGTTACCAGCGCTAAAAATAAAATACCAATTCTGGGAATAGCAAACAAATTAAAAATCTTAAAAGCGAGCACACCAATTAATGCTATCTCAATGAATTCAATTACTGTCAGCAAAGAGAAAATATATTTTTCTGGTACCAACAAAAGCGGCCAATTTGCTGGATTTAACAAATGATCGTGAAAACTCGTGGTAAAATCCATACCCGCAAAAATATACGGATTCCAAAGACCCAACGAATGCTGATGCCATTCTCGATACCCATAAATAATATTGGGATAATGATTAAATAAACTATCGGTTGTAGAAACAATATAAGAGGCATAAATAAAAAATGGTGTGAAAATAAAAAATGAAAACAGCCAAAAAAGAATCCAGGTGTATTTTGATTCTGAAAAATTTTCCAGTTGCTTTAGAAAATATCGTGCCGTGAGTGGTTTATAAAACATGGTCATCTATCGCCAAAGTAAATCCCGCATTCACTGCATCATTTCGAAACATCTTGACGGTGTCGAGTGAATACTCTGATAACTCTTTTCCAATTAACGGTAATTTTTTTAATACATCATTTGTCACGGTAATAATATGGCAACCTATTTCATCTGCTTGAATAATATTAAGCAACTCTCTGGGACTGGCCCAAATTAATTCGAGCTGTGAATTGCTAGACATTATTTGTAAAGCGGTTTTCACAATGGGCAATGGATCACGACCCGTATCGGCAATTCTTCCAGCAAATACGGAGATACACGCAGCAGGACCTTTCGCCAACGCATTATTTACAACTTCAACTTGTTGCAATGTCATGAGTGCCGTTACATTTTGTTTCACACCTTCACTCGCTAATTCACGAATTAACGAAACAGAAGATTCGCCTTTTGTGTTTGACACAGGAATTTTGACATAAATATTTTTACCCCAACTCGCTATTTTTAAAGCTTGTGCATGCATCTCTTTAAAATCATCTGAAAATACTTCAAATGAAATGGGGCGATCAGGGATACAAGCAACCATTTCGCGCGCAAATTTTTCGTAGTCATTAATGCCGGCTTTGCGCATGAGTGTTGGATTGGTGGTAAATCCTTTAATAAAGGGTTGATGATACATTTCCATCATGCTAGATTTGTCAGCACCATCTGCAAAAATTTTTACTTTCATTTCTTGTTGCGTTTTCATTGCGTCACCTCTCAAAACACCTCCATCACAGCATCACTCGCTTCTTAAATGCGAATTAAGAGCTGAATTTGCATTTACTCGTGGGCGACTGGGGGGTACTTGTTTTTCGTGAAAATGACACAAAAACAAGCACACCCCAATTTCCCGCTCGCGCTTTTAATTTTGCTCTTAATTCGCATTTAAGATATTTTCTTGAAGCGCAAAACTTTTATTTAGCAACCGACTCCCACTTTGTTTCCACTGTTTTTAACAAAGGATGCGAAACCAGCAAATGCCAAATCACTCCCTGAAACGCTTCTGCATGCGGCGTTGTATGTGATGCATTATCCACGGGTATTAACACACAGGCATCTGCCATTTTTTTAGTATATCCGCCATCACGACTCACAATACCAACAATTTTTGCTTTTCTATCAACAGCCAGTTGAATAGCAAAAACCAAATTAGGGCTCACATTTTTTTCTACATTGCCGCCACCCACTGAGAGAATAAAAATAGCGTCACGTTCATTTAATTTGCTAACTACCAACCAACTTGAAAATGTGGTCTCCCATCCTTCATCATTGGTTCTGGCGGTTAATTCAGAAACATTATCCGTTGGCGCGTAAGCTTCCATACCCACAATTTTTCGAAAATCATTAACGGCATGTGATGCATTAGCAGCGCTACCACCCACACCCAAAATAAAAAGACGACCATTATTTTTTTTCACGTCTGCAAGAATGCGCACCATGTTTTCAATAGAGGCAACATCTAATTTATCAATGACTGTTTTTGCTTCGGCTAAAAATTGAGATGAAAATGTCATGGTTTTATTTCCTGTATTAATTTTGCGAATAATGGATCTTGCATCCGTTCGTTTATTTTTGTGAATTTTTATCATATAAGCCTGCGGGGAATCCGACTATCGCAACACCCCATCGTTCTCGTCTTAAAAGACTCACCCGATGGGGAAGTGTTGCGATGTCACCTCCTCGGCTTTTGAGGAAAAATTCAAAAAATGCTCTCACTTCTTCAGCATTATTCGCATTTTAAATGCATCGGTATATACCTTGAAAACGCTTCAATGCCTTCCGCAGAACCAATTTCATAAAATCGATTTTCAACTTCATAACTGGCCAATTCATTTCGCGATAATAATGCTTGATAGAGTTGCGCCAAATCAAATTTTTTTTCCTTCTTTTTTAAATCAAATGCCTTTTGATTAAAAATTCCAAGCCCATAATCGATATAATGCATATCATCCGTTTTATTTAATTTATCGTATACACTGATTTCATTGTTTTGGTAAACAATATTACTCTTGTCCCCTTGATCACGATTATGATAAATGGTCATCAGTGATAGTTTTTTTGAAGTCACATATTTTTTTTGAACAGCTGCGAAATCACAATCAAGATAAGAATCCCCATACATAACAAAAAAATTTTCTGATTCAACAACCGATAAAGCGTTTTTCACAGCACCTCCGGTTCCCAGTAATTGTTCTCCATCCAACGAATAACGCACATCCACATTATATTTTTTACCATCTCCAACCTGTTGCATAATGGAATCACATAAATAACCCAATGACAAAATAACTTTCGTAATACCTTTATTGCGTAATAACGTGAGTTGATAATCAATAAAGGGTTTTCCATGAATAGAAATTAACGATTTCGGTATTGTTTTTGTGACGGGATAAAGTCGTGTGGCTAAACCACCCGCTACAATAATCATTGGAAAAAGCGTATTCGTCATGATTCTGCAACAACGTGAGTGCCATTAAAATCAAAATTAAAACGCACTTCTGGAAAGTTTGCTTCGCGCATAATTTTTCGTAACTGTTGTTTATTCTTAGCATAAAATAGCAAGAAACCACCGCCACCCGCACCAATCATCTTTCCACCCAACGCGCCATTTTTTAGTGCGAGATCATACAAGTCATCAATATGCGCATTGCTCATACTTTTTGACCGTTTCTTTTTATGCTGCCAATGTACATTCATTAAATCAGCAAATGTTTCTGCATCACCCTTTTCTAAAGCAGTTTTACTTTTCAAACCAATTTCTTTCACAAAATGCAAATTATCAATCATCTCTTGATTGTTATCTTTGCTTTTATCATCTTGCTCTTTCAAAATGGACGACGCTGAACGAGAATATCCGGTAAAAAATAATAGTAAATTTTCTTCCAAATCAAACAAGGTATCTTGATCCACTTTTAAAGGATAGGCATTCACTTGATTATCTTTCGTGAATTCAAAACAAGTTAAACCACCATAAGCGGCAATGTATTGATCTTGTTTTCCAATCGGTTCGTTCAATAAATTCAGTTCAATGTGACACGCTTCTTCTGCTAATTGCTTGGCATCAACAAGACCTTTATGTAACGTGTGTAATGCTTTCAGTAAAGCAGTGGTAAAACTGCCCGATGATCCCAAACCGGTTCCTGCTGGAATGTCTGCCATACTGGTAATTTCTAATTGGAGGGGATGCACATTAAGATAACGTAATGTTTCGCGAATCAGCGGATGTTTAATTTGATTAATTTCGCTAACACGTTCTAGTTCTGAATATTTGATAATTAAATCGGGAAAAAATGTTTTATGTAACGTGATATACACATATTTATTAATCGCTGCCGCAATTAAAAAACCGGAGTGATTTTGATAATATGACGGTAAATCAGTTCCGCCACCTCCCAAAGAAATTCTAAGCGGGCTACGCACCACAATCATAGTGTGAGTCCTTGTAAATTTTATCTACTATCACGAGCGCTGCATGCGCATCACCTAAATTTGCTTCGGGCGTTTTATTATGCTTAATGTCATCAAGAAAATGGATAAATTCAACTTCCCAAGAATTGTCCGCTGTTGGATATTCCCATGAAAATGCTTCCGGTGGCCCCATTTCAGGAAGCATTTTATAAAAAGTGATGCGTTCGATACCATAACTGCCACCCAAACCATCGATCGCGATCTTACCATTCTTCCCGTAAATCTCAAATGAAAAAGTATTTTTCCATTCGGTACAACTGACATGCAAAAATGCCGTTTGTTTTTTTGCTGTTTGTAAAATTAAAAATGCATTGTCATCAACGGGCATATTCCAAAAATACGTATGCGCATGTCCAACAACATCCGTAAAATCACCTAAAAACCAACGCGCGAGATCGATGACATGTACACCTTGATCGATTAATTCACCGCCACCCGATAATACAGGATTGGCACGCCATTCTTTTTCATAACCCAGTCTGCCGCCGTGACCGTAGCGCGCGCGCAGAAACATCAGTTCACCCAACGCACCTTCATTAATCAGTTCTTTTGCTTTTTGCATGGCGCGATGATAACGATGATTAAATCCAACGCGCACCAACACATTATTTTTTTTTGCAGCATGAATAATTGGATCTAACGCTTTCGCATTTTTGGCAGCAGGTTTTTCAACTAAAACATGTTTTTTGGCGTTGATTGCGGCCAGTGTTATTTCAGGCAATAAATAATGCGGTGTCGCGATAATAACAATATTAATCTCAGGATCATTAATCACATCGTGCCAATTATTAGATGCAATACAATTGGAAAAGACGGCTGCGAGTTTTTCTGCTTTTTGAATATCGTGATCCACGCACCGTTTCAAAATGCATTCTTGTAATAACTGTGCGCGTTTATTGCCGATTAATCCGCAACCAATAATTCCGATATTCATTTTTCATCACCCCACGACAAATTGCGATCTGTCGGTACAATGCGTCGCAACGTATACACATCCGTTTTTTGTAAATCGGATAAATGCATTTGTAAATCTTTCCAAGGATCCCACACCGCGCTGATTAATTTTCCGGTGATGTTATCACTTTCGCTCGAAGCAAGATAAACACATAATTCAGCACCTGTTTCTAACGGCGATCCACCCGTTTCTTTTTGCTTGAGCAATTGCTGATAAAATGCATGGCCAACAATATCGGAGCCTGCTGTCAATACGTCATCCAGTAAGCGTGTATTTAATGCGCCGGGTGCCACGGCATTCACATCAATGTGATCTGTTTTTAATTCTTCTGCCAGTGTTTCTGCAAAACGCACAATCGCTGCTTTTGATACTGCATACGCACTTAAATTGGGCATGGGTTTGGTAGCACCACCACCGGATAAAATAATAATTTTACTGCGCTTGTTTTTTTTTAGATAAGGAATAGCTGCTTTGCAAGAAAACACCGTCCCTTTTAAATTAATATCAATGGCGGTTGACCATTCATCCCAATTAATTGTTTCAATCGAACCTTTAGGTCCATGAATTCCCGCATTACAAACCAAAACAGAAATTTTTCCGGTGGATTGATTTGCTAAATGCATTAGTTTTTCAACATCAGCGATTTTTGAAATATCAGCTCGGCAAGAAATGATTTTTTTATGATGTGGATTACAATTTGATAATTCAGCAACAGCCTCATTTAATTTTTTTTCATCGCGCGCGCAAATCGTAATATCAGCACCTTCTGCTAAAAATGCTTTGCTGATGGCCAATCCCAAACCTTGATTAGCGCCCGTAATAACAGCTGAAACAGTGGATAGTTTCATTTGCGCTGCTCCAAGATCCACTGATTACTTTTTAAATATTCTAGTGTATTGATAACCGCTTCTTTGATGGTGAGTTTAGGTTTCCATCCCAATGCATTTATTTTCTTGGTATCCAGAAAAATAAACGGGTTATCACCAATCCAACCGCGGTCACCGCCAGAATAAATTTTTTCTGGCGTGAGTCCTAAATGATTACAAATCCAATCAATAGAATTATTCACTTCACAATACGCATCAACTCCTAAATTAAAAATATTGATGCGATCCTGTGCGTGTTGTATTGCAACTTGAATCGCATCTAAACAATCTTGAATATACAAATAGGATTTTCTTTGTTTGCCGTTACCCAATATGTGTAATTTATGTGGGTTTTGCAGTAATTGTTTATAGAAATCAAATACGTGGCCATGCGTATACCGCTCACCTAAAATAGACACAAATCGAAAAATCCAAGATTGAAAATTAAATCCTTCGCAATAAGCCTGAATTAATCCTTCTGCCGCTAACTTTGACGCACCATATAATGACGTTTGAGTTGGAAATGCGGTTGTTTCAGGTGTTGGAAATTCTGTTGCTTCTCCATAAATTGAACCCGTTGATGCAAAGACAATTTTTTTAATATTGTTTTTTCGCATTGCTTCCAGCACATGATAAGTAGCAATCGTATTTTGTTGTAAATCTTTTTCGGGATAATCTGTTCCAAATCGTACGTCTGCATTGGCAGCAAAATGTATTACAAAATCACACCCCTTCATCGTTTCTGTTAATGCGGGCAAATTTAATAAATCATTTTCTACGAACATGAAATGAGAATTTTTTTGAGCGGATTCAAGAAAAGCGGGTAATCCTGTCGAAAAATTATCATAACCTACCACATCATTTTTTTCATGCAGCAGTCGATCTACTAAAGAACTACCGATAAATCCTGCGCTGCCTGTGACAAAATACTTCATATTATTTTTCTTATTTAAAAACCCAATATCTCGCCATCATATATCCAGACAACACAGTGACACCAATAGCAGAAACCATACCAAAATAAGGTGAACATTGTAATTCAGAAACAATGAAATACACAATCGTCATGGTGATGACGTAATTTACCATTACCATCACAACATATTTTACAATGTGTTTTTGTAAATTCTTTCCATTCACAGCAAATGTGAAATATCGATTCATAGTAAAATGGGTTATCACAGACATGATATAAGCAAAAGAAATGGCGAGTTGATAATGAACATGAAATCCCTGAAAAAATAATGCAAACACGCCAAAATAAACGGTTGCTGATAATCCACCAATCAGACAATAAAAAATAACAGGGTGCATTCTCATGATTCTTTTTTTTCTGTGGTTTGAAAACCAATCATACGATCAATAATAAATATCGGTCGCTTTTTGGCTTCATCATAAATGCGCCCGATATATTCACCCACCAACCCAAGACAAAGTAATTGCACACCGGAAAAAAAAGTGATGGCCAAGATGGTGGTGGATAATCCTGGTGATAATTTAAAACCAAATAATTTTTGAATAACGTACCAAAAACCAATAATAAAACTCAGCAAAGCGGTCGATGCGCCCAATACAGACATTAATTGCAGAGGACGACTACTGAAACCAATCAACCCATTCAAACCAATCTTAAGTGATCCAGTAAAACGGTTATAATGACCCCTGCCTGAAAAACGTGAATCGCGATCATACTCTACTGCAGTTTGTTTAAATCCCACATACGCCACTAACCCCCTTAGAAATCCATGTGATTCATTTAATTTTCTTAATTCCTCGATCACTCTGCGCGTCATAATACGAAAATCACCTGTGTTTCTCGGTATGGAAACATCCGCTAATGCATTAATCATTTTATATCCGATGTGAGATATCAAACGTTTAATAACCGTTTCCCCTTTTCGTGAACGACGCTGTGCATAAACTACTTCATATCCCTCATTTAATTTTTGATACAATGTAGAAATTAATTCAGGTGGATCTTGCAAATCAACATCGATGACAACACACGTTTTTCCACAACAATATAAAATACCTGCCATCGTTGCAGCGGGTTGCCCAAAACGTCTTGAAAATTCAATTAACTTGATGCGAGTATCGCGCTGAATTTCATTCTCAATAGCGCGTGTTGTATTATCGGGTGATGGATCCAATGAAAATAGTATCTCATAATGCGGCGTAATACTTTGTAGTACAGGTTCTAATCTATTCAAAAAGGGCTTAATGTTATTGGCTTCCTTGTAAACCGGCACAACAACAGAAATGGTCGTGGGATGATTAAGCAGAGATTGACTTGACATAATTACCTCTCGATTCCATCACTTCCGCTTTACGTAACACATCATAAACACGCTGAATATCCGCGCGCATATCTCTCGGATGATTTCCCACAAAAAAACCACGATCATGTGCTAAATTCGCATTGGTCATTTCACCAACGCAAGAATGATCACAATATTTTATCACATCATGACGCAAGAAATTGCCGCCCGTGATGATGCGATATTGAATATCGGCTGCTTTCATCGCTTGCATGATTTTTTTTCGATCCAAATTATAGTGTGGATTTAAAATAATCGTAAAAGCAAACCAAGAACTTTTTCCATTTTCTTTTTGAATGATAAAACGATCATCATTACCGAATAATGATTTAAATGTTTCTGCATTTTTTCGTCTGATTTCAATAAAATGATCTAATTTTTTTAATTGTTCAATACCAATCGCACCTGATAATTCTAATGGACGTACATTGTAGCCCGGTAAAATAAATCGATAGGCTTCATAAAAATCATCATCAGATGGTGTAAATATGGTTGAATCTGTTGGTAAATCACGCGTCCAACCATGTGCGCGCATGGCTCTGGCGATGTGATAAATTTCTTCGTCATCCGTCATCACCACACCCCCCTCCATCGTGGAAATATGGTGCGAGAAAAAAGTGCTGAACGTATTCACATCACCAAATGTGCCGCACTGTTTTCCATTTAATTCAGCACCCATCGATTCACAATTATCTTCCAATAAATATAAATGATGCTTGTCGCAAAATTTTCTCAATATATCTAATTTTGCAGGGTTTCCTAAAATACTCACCGCAACGACCATACGTGTTTTTGGCGTGAGTGCTTGTTCTAATTTACCGACATCGATATTTAAACTATCTAATTCAACATCAATAAATTTTAATGTTAAACCATATTGCATAAGTGGATAATAAGTGGTTGCCCACGAAATGGAGGGCACAATCACTTCATCGCCCGGTTTTAGGGGAGAATCCGATTTATAAAATAATGCGGCAACCGCAATTAAATTCGCAGATGAGCCTGAGTTCACCATTAATGCATACTTTCCGCCGAATTTTTTTGCAAAATCCGCTTCAAATTGTTTAACGTATTTTCCCATTGTAAAAATGCCGCCACGAATCACTTCTTGCATGGCATTCACTTCTTCTGATCCCCAAGTACTACTGGCTAATTCATAACCCATTATTTTTACCTTTACTTATTTTATGATTTTACTAATGACACAATGGCCTCTTTGGTCGATGCAACCGTGGGATAATAAAATTGTTCTAAATCAGCGCCAGCCGGTGAAGGACAGGCTGGTAAACCCAACCGTTTTACAGGTGCTTTCAAAAATGAGAAACCTTTTTCAGCAGCAATAAAACCAATTTCAGCACACACACCACCAACAGCCCAACCTGTATCCACCACCAACAAACGACCTGTTTTTTTAAGCGACTCTAAAATAATCGTTTCATCTAATGGTTGGATAGTGCGAAGGTCAATCACATCAGCGTGAATATTTTTTTCTTTTTCTAATTCATTTGCGGCCGTCATTGCCAAATCGATTGCTTGTGATGCGCCTACAATAGTGACATCATTTCCGCGTCGACGATAAACACCTTTGCCCAATGGAATTTCATACGCTTCCGTTGGCACAACACCGGTTCTCTTCATCAACCAACGATGCTCAATAATAATAGCGGGATTATTATCATTAATTGCCGAAATCATTAATCCTTTGACGTCATATGGTGTACTCGGCATCACAATTTTTAAACCGGGAACACCTAACAATAAACCTTGAATCGCTTGTGAATGTTGCGGACCTGATCCCCACCCTCTTCCAATCGCAGCCCAAATTACCAGTGGTACGGAATGTTGTCCGTTGTCCATCCAATGAATTTTTGATGCGTGATTGACTAATTGATTAAACGTTAATAATAAAAAATCAGGACGATTATGAAAATAAACAGGACGCATGCCTGTCATTGCAGCGCCGACACAAATTCCCGTCATCCCTTCTTCAGAAACCGGTGTATCAAAAACACGTGCAGCGCCATACATTTCTTTAAAACCTTTTGTGACACCAAACATGCCGCCTGGATCATCAACACCTTGACCCAATAAAAAAACTTTTTTGTCTTCATCCATTTTGTATGACAATGCTTCGCGAATCGCTTCAACGCTGCCGATCACACGACCATCCTGATTTACCGGGTCTTTTTGTTCGGCATTCGCAACCACTAATTTTTCATCCCACAACATGCGGCATTCCTCTAATCACAATAAACATAATTCATCAAATCATCTCGCGTTGGATGCGGACTTTGTTCCGCAAACGCGAAGGCTTTATTTATTTCTGCAGTGATTTGTTGTCTCAATTCTTCAACCTCTGATAATGGCAAAGAAAAATCTTCAATCAATACTTGTTGTAATAATGCAACGGGGTCTTTTGTTTTCCAATGCGCTAATTCTTCTGGTGTGCGATAACCCATATCTTCTTCTGAACCATGATGTCCGCGCCAACGATACGTAATGGCTTCAATAAAAGCAGGGCCAGAGCCATTATTGACATAATCCAGCGCACGTTGCATCGCCTCATAAACAGCTAATACATTATTTCCATCAATGCATTCACTTTTTAATCCAAAGCTTTCTGCTTTTTTATAAATTCGAATGTTGTCAGGTTGACGATAATGCAGTGGCGAACAAACAGAATAAAAATTATTTTCACAAAAATAAATCATCGGTAATTTGCGAACCGCCGCAAAATTCATGCTTTCCCATGCCACTCCTTCTTCAACGCCCGCATCACCGGTGTACACGACTGTCTTGCGATGATTATTTTGCATTTGCGCTGATAATGAAAAACCCGTTGCAATGGGAATAGCGCCTGCAACAATCGCAGAAGAGCCCATCATACCAACAGACTTATCCATCAAGTGCATTGATCCACCACGAGAAGCAGTGCAACCTGTCATGCGACAATAAAACTCAGCAATCATTGCATTCAGATCACCGCCTTTTGCTAAATAAGCGCCATGTGTGCGATGACTGCAATAAATATAATCATCTTTGGTCAATAACGCACAACTTCCGACCACAGTGGCTTCTTGTCCAATCACCAGGTGAATGGGAGTTTTCATTTTATCTTCGTGATATCGTGCTGCAACGGTTTCTTCAATTAATCGAATGCGAAACATTTTGTAAAATAAATCCAACAAAAATGTTCGCGGATATTTTTTTGCTAATAATTTTAATGACGCAATGCCTTCGCCGTCATAGGGATATCGGATCATGGCCATTTTTTCCTTTATTTACACCATTTTTAATTTTTTTCAATCACTCGCTTTTCTGAAAAAAACCATTCATATGTTTTCTTAATTCCATCGCGAATAGCGATAGTGGGTTTCCATCCGAGTTCAGTTATTTTTTTGCTGTCTAATAATTTTTGCAACACACCATCTGGTTTTGATGTGTCCCACACAATTTCACCTCCAAAACCCACTGTTTCTGCAATCATGGTGGCAAGTTCACGAATAGACCAATCCATTCCAACACCCACATTCAGTGGCGCAGATGTTTCATCGCAACTTAAAACATGTATTACAGCACGCGCAATGTCATCCGCATGCACAAATTCACGACGCGGTGTTCCTGTTCCCCACAAAATAAGTTTGCTGAGATTTTTTTCTTTTGCGTCGTGCATTTTTGCCATCATCGCCGACATCACATGTCCCGCGTTAGGATCAAAATTATCAAATGGGCCGTAAGCACTGTTTGGAATTAACGCGATAAAACGCTGTGTTTGATATTGCTGATTGTATGCATGACACAGTTGCACGCCCGCGAGTTTTGACATCGCGTAACTCATACTCGTCGCTTCTGGTTTTCCCGTCAACAATAAGTCTTCACTCATCGGCTGCACGCATTCACGCGGATACATGCAAGATGATCCAAAAAAAATAAGTTTATTCACTTCAGCTTTTTGCGCTGCTTGAAACACGTTGAGTTGAATAGCGAGGTTGGTATTAATAAAATCAGCGGGCTTGGTTTTATTATAAAAAATACCGCCGACCATTCCTGCTGCCAAAATAACGAATTGGGGTTTTATTTTTTCAACATACTGACTGACTGCGCTCGTATTCAATAAATTTAATTCAGCGCGCGTCGGATAATGTAGGCGAGAAAACCCCAGCTCTTTAAGGTAACGCAAACAAGCTGAACCAATAAGACCTGTCGCACCCAGAATAAGAACTGAAGCTTCTCTGTCCATTTACACAACCACTGCATTTGCTTCTTCAATCAATTGGCGACGCAATTTAATTTTCGTCATATCGGCAACATGATCATGCACGGCTTGTCCAAATTTTCTTTTCACCAACGCTAAATAGTTGGGATTAGTAAAATAACGATGGAAGGCGTTGTCACGGAATTTTAAAATTTCTGATGCAGGCAATGCTTCCGAACGCAATGGTTTGCTTTCGTATGCGTGTTGCGAATAACCAATCCACGAATCAGGCAATGCCCATTTTTTCTCGAGCGCGAGATCGTACAATTTCGATCCCGGATAAGCCATCGCACAATAAAAATTAGCAAATTCACAATTCGCTTCAATGGCTAAATCCAATGTTTCATTCATCGATTCGGTCGTATCGTCGGGCAATCCAAAAATATAATTACCAATAACATAAATACCAGCAGCTTGAATTTTGCGAACCACTTTGATGATGTCTTCACTGCCAAAACGACCTTTTTCAACACCATCACGCACATGCTTGCTGCCTGATTCGATACCGAGCGCCAACCAACGAATGCCGGCTGCACGCAATTTTTCTAAAAATTCATCTTTAACGGTATCCACGCGCGCATAGGCCCAAATATTTAAATCATAATTACGCTCAATTAATAAATCACAAATGCCAATGACATGATTTCTTTTTAAAACAAACATTTCATCAACAAATTTAATATTTTTAATGCCATACTCATTTACCAGCACATCAATTTCTTCCACCACTGTTTTGGGAGACCACATCCGATAAGAAGATTTTCCAAAGGGTGCATTAATGCAGCAAAATGTGCATTTGTAAGGACATCCTAAACTAGTATGGATCGATGCGTACGGTTGACGATCATTAATGTGATCGAAGCAATGCCAATTATGCGCGCGATATTTATCCATTGGTAATAAATCCCACGCACCGCCCGGCATATCCGCATCTAAATTATCTAACAACAGTCCTTTTGGTGTAGACAACGCAACACCGCCGCGTTTGTACCACAAACTGGGCACCGCACTAAAATCAGTAGAGCCTGCTTTTAAAGCTTGAAATGTTTGCCAAATGGTTTGTGGACCTTCCTGACTGCACACAAAATCAATTTGTTCTTCATTTAATGTTCTCGCCGGCAATGCAGCAGGATGCGTTCCCGTCATCATGATTTTGCATTGCGGCGATAATTGTTTTAGCGCAGTACACGTTTCGCTGGCTGCCATCATGTTTTGTGTTGAAGCGGAAGGTTGAAAACCGTACACCACCATCACAATTAAAGTGGCATCATAATTATCCGCAATATACTTTGCTGTCATTGCAGGACTAAAATGACGAATTGGCGCATCAACAATATCGACTGTGCCGCCTTTTACGCGAACGTAAGTTGCAAACAGTGCTGCCAAAGAAGGGGGTTCGAACGCCGAAAATTCACTACTTAATTCTTGATATATCGCTGCTGGTGAGCCCGGATTAACTAACAGTACATCCACTTTTTGTTTGCCGCTCATTTTCCTGTTCTCCTAATCAAACATTTCCATAGACACTGTTTTTAATCATGGTAAATCCTTTTATTAATTCACGGATACCTTCTTCAATAGTGGTGTGCGGCTTAAATCCCGTTTTTTCTATTTTTTCATTCGAGACAATATAATTACGCTGATCAGGATCTTTACCCACCGTTGCTTCTACAAAAACAAAATCAGGAATAAATTGCTGTATTTTTTCACACAATTCTTTTTTGGATATATTGGCTTCTGATAAACCGACATTGTAAATCTGACCTTTCACGCGATCATGATTGGTAATCATGTGTAAAAATGCGCGCGCAACATCTCGAACATGCACATAGTTTCTTTTAAAGTGACCTTCAAACAACAAAACATATTTGTCGTACACAGCACGATAAGTAAAATCGTTCACGAGCAAATCCGTACGCATGCGTGGCGAAATACCAAACACGGTTGCCAAACGCAAACTCACCGCATTCGGATGTTTCATTAATTCTTTTTCTACTTTTACTTTTTCTTGCGCGTAGTGCGAAATGGGATTGAGTGGAGATTCTTCTGTGCAAAAATTATTTTTATCACCAGAACCATAAGCACTGTTCGTTGTTGGCATATAAATTTTTTGCTCGCAGCTCATCAAATTGAGCATCATGATTATCGCATCGTAATTCACTGTCGTTGCTGTAATGGGATCTTGATTGCACAATGGCGCACCGACCAACGCGGCCAACGGAATAACAATATCTGCTTTTTTTAAATAGGGTTGAATGGTTTCTTTAACACGAATATCGCCTTTAACAATGTGAAAATTTTTGTAACGACACACAGCAGCAAGACTGTTTTGTTTGTACATGAAGTTGTCGATAACAGTGACTTCGTGTCCCAACTGTACTAATTCAGGCACTAAAGTTGAACCAATATAGCCTGCGCCACCGGTTACCACGATATTGTATTTTTTATCCATGAAAGTCCTTCGGTGACGAAAAATAGAGCGGTGTCATTCTACTGAACAACCACCCATTCCACAAGACTGCTTCAACCTTACTTTATCGCTTTTTACCAGGTATGATCATCTCGTTCACTGGTCTTCACAAAATAGGCAAAAAGGCGCTGTATTGATACATGGATACCGTCAACAAAAATATTTTCTGTAAACAGTATGATTTGTTTCTCAATATTACGCTCTTGCTGTTATTGCTTTTTCTCACCGTAAAAATGAATTGTATTCCGGCGCATGATACTTTTTGGCAATATCAGTCATTTTTTGTTTTTTACAACCATTTTTATTTTTACAAAACCATACTACAGTGGTTCCCTTATGGCTCATATGGCATACCAGCAATGCCGTTCAACTTGATGTCAATAACACCCGCTCTTTACTTAATAACATTTGTTGGAAAAGTCTTGGATGTGACAAACACATTACTTTTATTTGAAATGGGTATTTATATTGAAATTTTTATTTATTTTATTGGATTATATTTTCTGTTGATAGAACTCAATGTCAGCAAGTCGATTCGTTTTATTGTTTTACTCTCAGCGCTCTCAACTACCGCATGGCAATGGCAAATTGGATTTATGCTCAATATTTTTTACTTGATTCCACTTATTTTATTTTGTTTTATTAGATTGGATAAAACAAAACAAATAAGGTGGTTATATTATTCTGGTTATATTTTCTTAATTAACATTATCGGTATAGCAACTTATTTAATACTCATTCAATTTTATACACTGTTTTTCTTTTTTATTGGGCTGTTAATCACAAATCGTGCTTTATCTAAAACAGTATTTTCAACTGCTATTTTTAAAACGAAATATTTTGCGCTGCTCATTATAATGTTGATTCCTTTTATCACCATGGCGCATTTCATCACACATGATTTGATTGATCTGACACCCGGCAGAATACATGGTTACAATACAGTGGATACCTTTATCCATTATGCTTTTCAACCCATTGGTAATGTCGTTTATGGATATCTGACTGGCAATATTTCACTCTCAGATAATACGTACTATATCGGACTTTTTTTATTAGCCGCTTTTATTTACGGAATTTTTTATTGCGACAATAAATACTTTCGAGCATTTTTATTACCAATCATTTTTTTAATATGGCTTTCGATATCCGGTATTTTTGCACACATTGTTTATTTTTTTCCAGGAATGAAATACTATCGCCACATTGATCTCACATTCGGCATCACCAGTTGTTTAATGATCATTAGCGCGGCGATTATCATACAAAATATTGTTAATGATCATACGCGTCGTTTTGTGTGTCCGACATTTTTTATTATAATATTTACGTTAATGATTGTTGATTTTTTAGTAAGTCACTTTGTCCTACACACTATTCCAACATTTCATTCTACTGTCCCCATAAAAATACTCACTACAAAATTTAATCTTTATCAGCTTTTTTTCTGTATGCGAATTATTTTTTATTCAACATTTATTTTTTTTGCAGCACGCTCGCAACGACCCATTTGGATTATCTTATTTTCTATTGCTATTTTTGATGTGATGAGCTACCAATTTCTACAACTATACGATATCAAACACAACTATTTTACAGCGACAAAAACAATCACCACGGCTGAGAAAATAAAATATCAACCCAAACGAAGCGATACTGTTAAAAACATGACGCCGAATCAACTGGAACGTTGGAACTTATCGACCAACATGGCTTCTGTTAAAAATTCGTTGGATGATAATTCTGCAGTTTATTCCCAATCTACTTATTTATTTGCTTCATCAGACCCGTGTCATCCCAAATACCGAGTTGATTTATTATCACCATCGATTGCACCGCTTTTTCAACAAATCAATCATGGGCACGGAACTAACAACCTGCTCAATATCATTGGCTGCCACTCATCAAAATTATTTTTAAATGGACTGCCGCTGTTTACGTTTCAATTAAATCACTTTAGTGGTGACACCGTTTCTTTTACCGTTGAAAATAAAAGTGATCGATCTCAACTGTTAACCTATGCTGATGCTCAATATCCAGGTTGGACGGTATTTATTGATGGGCAACAAAAAAAACTGATGACAACACAGCATGGATTCAAAGCAGTCGTACTGTCACCGGGGGTGCATACAGTATATTTTGAATATGCAAATTTACTTTATTTAATTTTATCGTGGTTTTTAGCGGGCGCCTCATTGTTATTTTTTCTCTCACTCATTATGTCGCTATCAGTGTTTTTATCAAAATTAATTCGCTCTGCCACATAAACCAAAGGGCGCTTCAGAATTTGCGTGTGAATACTGGCAACATATTCACCGATGATTCCAAGAAAAAATAACAATATTGAAAAAAAGAAAAATAACGCGATCATAATGGGTGCGATACCCGCATAAAAATGATTCCAAAAAATAAGTTTTAAAATAAATAATGCAGCAGCACAAAACAGGCTAAATACAGATAAAAAAAGTCCTAGCATCGTTGCTAATCGGATCGGCACTTTTGAGTGACTCGTAAACCCCAGTATCGCCCAATCAAAAAGAATATAAAAATTGGCTTTCGAAGCACCGCGTTTTCTAAGTGGTTGCAAAAAAGGAATTTCTTTAATTGGATAACCAATCTCTGAAATAATTCCTCTGAAATAGGGATACGAATCACCCAGCTCTTTGATCGCATGAATAACTGTTTTGTCATATAAACCAAAGCCGGTGAAATTTTTAACGAGTTTTATATTCGCAATTTTATTGGCAAGCCAGTAATATAATTTTCTCACTCTAGCCATCAAAAAACCTTCTTGGGTTTTTGCTTTTGTCGCAACAACAATTTTCCAACCCGCCTCCCACGCTGTCAAAAAATCCTTAATCAGTTCTGGCGGATCTTGTAAATCACACACAATCGAAATAACCACATCCCCTTTTGCCTGAAAATAACCATACACAGGTGAACGCACAGGACCAAAGTTTCTAGTATTAACAATAATTTTCACATTATTATCTTGTGCTGCGATTCTTTTTAAAATAGAAACGGTTTTATCTTCAGAACAGTTATCAATAAAAATATGCTCATAATGATATTGCGGTAATTCAGAAAATATTTTTTTCACCTGCTCATATAGATCAGCAGCATTTTCTTCTTCGTTATAACAAGGCGTCACCACAGAGATCAGCTTCATAATACGTTCCTAAAAACAAAATGTTTATTCGCATAATAACTCGCGAACGCCAATAGCACGATCGCTATTCCGCCATCAAGATAAAGATCAGAAATAAAATCATGCAACAAATGTATTATTCCGATGTTCAAAAAATACAGCACTAAATACAAAAAACAAAATCGTAAAAAAAAATTGTCATTTTTAAAAACAAGTCTGCTGATGGTAAAAAAGTTAAAAATCACACCCAGTACCGTTGAACCCAGCGCTGCGAAGAGATAGGAGATGTTCAAAAAAACAAGAGCGCTAAAGATTGCGTACCCAAAAAGCGTGTTCAGGCCACCCACTAACAAAAAACGAATAAATCGAGCATTCATGCACTTTGTTTCATCACTAGAAAATAATTTTCAACCATCTGATAGTGTGGTTCATATAATGGTCGCCAACTCAGGTAACCATCTTCTTTTATTTCACGATACAAGGCTTGCCTACTTATTTCTTTGAAATTTAATTTTTTATAAAGATCAATCGCGCGCGAATTGTTTCCCAACACTTTTAAATAATATTGCTGAATATCTAAAAATATTTTTCCCCAGCTCATCATCGCCTCACATGCGAAAAGCATAACACCTTTGTGATAATTTATTTTTCCACGCACAATGTTATCTATTTCGCACGCCTTGTTTTTCCAATCAAAACGATTCAAACCAACATGGCCAACATATTCCCCATTTTTCTCTCTCACAAAAAACAAAACCCTGTCTTTTGCTTTCGTGAGTAAATGCTCAAGCCATCGCTTTGTGCTTTCTACCGTTACATCAAACTCATCTAAAAATCCGTGTTGATTTTTCTTTCTCCACTCCATCAAGAACAATATTTTTTGGTCATTCAATCTGTCATTCTGACAAATTGCTTCCAGCGTAAATAACGCGCCGTTACAATTAAAATCAATTAAATATCCATTTTCCTTAATATCCGCTATTTTTTTTATAACTTCTTCTTTATGAGACATCCAGCCTTGCAATGCATGTTGGGCAGATGCTTGCTTCATCACCAGTTGTTTGATTGCACCGCAAACATAATCAATTTCTTCTTCTGATAAATTATGCCCACTTGGTAAATTAATTCCACGAGAACCAACAAAATAAGCATTGGGATTATTTTCGCGCTGAAACATTGGCATCGAGCTAAGTGGATGAAATACCGGTCTTGAATCAACCCCTTTTTCTTTTAATTTCTGAATAAAATCATCTCTGGTTTCTGGGATATCATTACTCAAAATAATAGATGTCATCCAAAAGATATTATTCACATTTTTCTTTTCAACATTTAATTTCAGTAACTCAATATCATTCAATCGACTTTGATACCATTTGAATATTTTTTTTTTCTGGGCAACAATTTCTTCAACACGCTCAAGTTGCGCCAAACCCAATGCCGCTTGCATATTTGACATTTTATATTTAAATCCAATGCTGGTATTAAACAGCGGAACTTTGGGATCTCGACCATGGTCACCAAAATATTGCGCCTTTTCAAAAAGAACTTTGTTGTTCGTTACCAGCATTCCGCCTTCGCCAGTCACAATCGCTTTTGCACCTTGAAAACTAAACGCAGCCGCATCACCAAATGATCCGGTTCGTTTTCCATGATAAGTTGCACCAATACTTTGCGCTGCGTCTTCGATCACAAATAAATTATGTTTTTTTGCGAGTGCCAACAGTGGTTCCATATCACAAGGATGTCCGTATAAATGTACTGGCATGATTGCAATCGTTTTGGGAGTAATTAATTTTTCAACTGATTCTGGCAACATTGTCCACGATTCTAAATCGATATCACAAAAAACAGGTGTTGCACCAACATATTTCACAACCGATGCTGTTGCCACCCACGTTATCTCGGGAACAATAATTTCATCACCTTCTTTTATGTTCAGTGCTTTTAAAATAAGATGCATTGCGCCTGTGCAACTGGAAGTGGCTAATGCATGACTAACATCCAAATATTTTGCAAATTGATTTTGGAATTTACTCAGATAGTTTGCCCAACTGTGATTCCATCCATTGGCAACTGCGTCAGCAACATAAGCAATTTCTTTATTTGTAATGCTGGGACCTGCAGTTAAAATAACATCACTTATTTTACTCATCTTTATTTCCTACATTAATTTAACGTTATTTCTATCGACAACAAATCTCTAAAATGATTTTGATCGCCCACTAACTTTGGAATAAAATCTCGAAAGCCCAATCGATGCACCAAGGGTATTTTCGTTATTTCGCCTTTGAAAAATAATTCATGTATTTTTTCAAGAATAGCGCTACCGAAACCACCATCCAACTGATGTTCTTCTACCGTAAATATTTTTTTGGATTTTTTAACAATACTACTTATTCCTTGAATATCCATCGGCTTGATGACGGGAACACTATATAAGCTAAAAGCGAGTTTTTTTTCTTTCAAGATGGTGTAAACAAAATGGGTGATCGTGCCGGTCGTTAAAATAGATATGTCTGAATTATTTTCAATAATGGGTAACACTCTTTCCACAGACTTAATTTCACCATCATGCAAAACATCTGAACCGCCTTTATCTAAGCGAATATAACAAGGGCAGGAATATAACATCGCATTTTCTAGCGATGCTTTGGTTTCTCTGATATCAGCGGGCGTGTAGACACGTATGTTTGGTAATGCACGCAATATTGCCATGTCTTCAATTCCATGGTGCGTATACCCAGCACTACCATAAGTAAATCCTGCGCCAATCGAAATAATTTTTACATTAGCGTTGTGGTAACACAAATCATTTCGAATTTGTTCTAAACACCTGAGTGATGGGAAATTGGCAATGGAGTAAACAAAAACCGTTTTTCCCGCAAGCGCCATTCCAGAAGCAACACCAATCATATTCTGTTCTGCGACACCGGCATTAATAAATTGATTTGGAAATTGTTCCTGAAATTTTTCAAGAACAGAGTATCCCAAATCACCCGTCATCAAAATAAGATTAGGATTATTTTTTCCCATTTCTACTAATGTATTAATTAAAACGGTTCTCACATTTTTTTACCCCAATTCTTTTTGCGCTAAATTAAATTGCTCGGCATTAGGAGAGGCATAATGCCACTGTAATTTATTTTCCATAAAACCAACGCCCCTTCCCTTCACGGTATGCGCAATAATGATGGTTGGTTTATTCGATATATTTTTCTTATTCAATTGTGTTTTAATATCAGCATGATCATGACCATCTATTTCAACCACATTCCAACCAAATGCTTTCCATTTATCTGAAAATGGTTCAAGACGCATAATTTCTTCCACCGTTCCTAGTCCTTGTAATTTGTTATAGTCAACTATCATGTTTACATTATCTAACTGATGATGCGCACAAAATAATGCTGACTCCCATGTTGTTCCTTCATCACATTCTCCATCACTCAATAAAACAAAAACACGATTAGATTTTTTATCCAACTTAAATGCTTTTGCAATTCCACTCGCTACTGGTAATCCATGACCTAATGATCCCGTAGAAAGTTCCACACCTGGAACACCATTTGCGGTGACATGACCAAATAATCGAGAATCATTTTGACAATACGTTGTCAGCTCTTCTTCCGAAATAAATCCGTAAGCAGCCAATGTCGCATACATTGCTGCAACACCATGTCCTTTACTTAAAATAAAATAATCTCGTTCAACTGAACGGTAAGTCGCTGGAGAAATACGAAGCACATCCGAATACAAAACGGCTAAAATATCAATCACAGAAAATGATGAACCGATATGCGAACTCTTCGATTCCGTAATCATTTTTAAAACTAGTTTTCTAATTTTAAGTGCGATAAATATAGAATCTTTTTTATTCATATTGTTATCGACTTTTTAAAAACAATGAAACAGATTCATGCATATGATCCAGCATAGCTTGTGTCAACCCATGATGACACGCTAATAAAATACCACCTCGCATCACTTGATCCGCATTCGGATAATGATCTCGTTTTTTGCATACCATATTTTTGAATCCAGGTTGTCTTAAAATATTGCCTGTGAAAACAGTACGCGTTTGTATATTTCTTTTTTCTAAAAATAGTTGTAATTCTGTTCGAGTAAACGGTGCATCATCTTTTACCATCACTGGAAAAGCTAACCAACCTGTGCGCGAATACTGGAGTTGTTTTGGTAAAATAAAATAGGATTCATGTTGTTTGAAAAAATTTTTTTGTTTTTCAAACCAATGAATGCGTGCATCAATATTTTTTTGTAAATTATCTAATTGCACCAAACCAAAAGCGGCACACATTTCATTTGCTTCTAAATTATAACCTAACGCCTCAAAAACAAATTTTGCATCGTAGCGCATCCCCTCAACATCAACACTAAAGCGATTCTCAATCGACTCAGATTCAACAAATAAAGAAGAACTGCGTCCCCAACTTCTTAGTAATTTCGCACGATTTGATAAACGGTCATCATTCACACACAACATACCGCCATTACCGCCACAACTAATCACATGCGATCCATAGAAGCTGGTCGTGGAGATATCAACAAATTGTCCTGTAGTGTGATTATCAATCGTTGCGCTCAATGTGTCTGCTGAATCTTCAATCAGTATTAAATTATATTTATCTGCAATTGTTTTTATTTTTTTCCAATCCGGTAAATTACCCAATAAATTCGGGATCATCATCGCTTTTGTTTTTGAAGTAATCATCGATTCAATTTGATCAACATCGATATTAAATGTATCAGGTTCTACATCGATAAACACAGGCACTAAACCATTACGCACTAATGGCGCAATAGTTGTTGAAAAAGTTAAAACAGGTGTGATAATTTCAGAACCTGCTGGCAAATCTAGAATTTCCACCGCGAGATAATTCGCTGAGGAACCTGAGTTCACCATAATACCGTGCTTTTTTGCAAACAACGTTGCGATACGCGCTTCCATCTCATATACATGCTTTCCCATTTGCGTTGATGTATTTAACACGTGCATCACCGCATTTTTTTCTGCTTCACCCCAAACAGCTTTTCCGTATGGCACATGAATGAATTGCTCTTGCATTTTACGCTCAACCACGGTTGTCATTGCTCACTCCTGCGTTACTAATTTTTCGTATTGTTTGATTTGCCCTATTGTTATTTCGCGCATGTTTTTTTTATTCATCCACGCTTGATACCAAGTCGAAATCCACGCAATAGTCGCATCTATGTCTAACTGCGATTTCCACTTTAATTCGTTCATCGCTTTTGTTGTATCTAATTTCAAATAATGCGCTTCATGTAAATTTTCTTTATCTTGCTCAATAAGATAACCCCTGTTTTTTTCTGGCCACACAGAAAACATTTTTTTAATTATTTTTTCCACGCTCATTGCATCTTGTACAAAAGGTCCAAAATTCCATGCGCCACTTAATTTATCTGGATGATGAAATAATTTTTCAGCTAACAATAAATATCCAAACAAAGGTTCCAATACGTGTTGCCAAGGACGAATTGCATTTGGATTTCGAATTACAACTGATCTGTTTTCAATAATACTGTTTATGATATCGGGAATAAGGCGATCTTGAGACCAATCACCACCACCAATCACATTACCTGCTCGTGCAGAAGCCAATCCTTTTTTTAATTTTTGAAAATAGGATTTTTGATAGGCCGTTGTCACTAATTCAGAACATGCTTTACTACTACTGTAGGGATCCTCTCCGCCGACATTTTCATTTTCACGATACCCCCACATCCATTCTTTATTCTCGTAACATTTATCCGTTGTCACATTCACAACAGCCTTCACTGATTCGGTGGTTTTTGCAGCTTCTAATACATACGCTGTTCCCATCACATTGGTAGAATAAGTTTCAATAGGATTGTGATACGAATACCGAACAAGCGGTTGCGCAGCCATGTGGATAATAATTTCTGGTTCGAAATCATGAATGATTTTTTTGATCTGCGAAAATTCACGCACATCTGCAATACAATTTTTCATGTGCTGTGCAACATCAGCAAGTGAAAATAAATTGGGTGTTGTTGTAGGTTCAAGCGAGATGCCACACAAATGCGCATTCAGTTGCTGCAACCACAGTGATAACCAAGATCCTTTAAATCCAGTGTGACCCGTGATTAATACACGGCGATTTTTCCAAAACAATGCATTCACATTCAGCTACTCACGTTGGACTACATCTCCATAAAATCCTTTTCTATAATAGATGAATGATTACCCCACACTTTCCACGGCGCCTTTTGTTTATTCCACAATGATTCCAATAAAATTTTCTCGCGCAATGTGTCCATCGGCTGCCAAAATCCTTCATGAAAATACGCTTTCATTTGACCCGCTTCAGCCAACCGACGCATTGGCTCTTGCTCCCACACTGTCGTGTCATCCTTGATATAGTCAATTACTTTAGGAGATAAAATAAAAAATCCGCCATTAATCCAACCACCATTTCCCTGGGGTTTTTCTTGAAACCCAACTACGGAAGTTCCTTCTACTTCCAAAGAACCAAAACGAGCGGCTGGTTTAACAGCGCTCACTGTTGCAAGCTTACCATGCGCTTGATGAAATCGAATTAAATCTTGAATATCAATATCACTCACGCCGTCACCATAAGTGAAACAAAAATCGTCTTCGCCTAAATAAGATTGAATGCGTCTTAAACGCCCACCAGTCATTGTTGCTTCACCCGTATCAACTAATGTCACTTTCCATGGTTCGGCATTTTTCTGATGTACATGCATTTGATTATGTTCCATGTCAAAAGTAACATCTGACATATGCAAAAAATAATTCGCGAAATATTCTTTAATGACATAACTTTTATAACCAAGACAAATAATAAAATCACGAATGCCATATACAGAATAAATTTTCATGATATGCCACAGAATTGGTTTTCCACCGATTTCAACCATAGGCTTTGGTTTGTGATCCGTTTCTTCACTAATACGAGTGCCGTACCCACCCGCTAGAATGACCACTTTCATGAAAAAACTTCCTATGAAAATCACAACCCATTGAGAAATAAGCAGGCCATTCTACTGAACAAATCACCACCATACAAGCGCAAGCAATCGACGCTTCACCTTTCTGAAAAAGGTGCCGTCCTGTTCTAAAAATTGTTCGGTATTTTTATTTAAACTGGTTGGCGTGCGGCGATTTTGGCTGAGTTTTTTATTAATTGGATAAATAGGTGTTAACGCACCACATTTTTCCATAAAAATACCATCCGCATGTGATTCTGTATCTTTACCTTCTGGCCACCATTCACAATTTGAAATCTTCTCCACTAAACTTCGACGATGACAAAATTGCAAATAATCCACTTTGTTATCCAACCGAACACCACCACAACATTTTCCCGCTTTTTTCAGCGCTAATCGTTGACCAAAAATTTTTGTTTTTCCATCAGGATAAACCACGCTATAATCTTGTGAGGCATACATCGCTTCTACGGTTGGATTAGATTGCGCAAATTCTACCAATGTTGCAAAGGCATTCGGATAAAAAATATCATCATCAGAAAGATAAACAATTAAATCACCTTTCACTTTTCCGTTACGAAAACATTCATTAAAACACCATGGCGCCATCGCTTTTGTTTTTCGAATTATTGCTGTTTCTGTTGAACGAATTAATTGAATACGTGAATCGGTTATCCAAGAAAACTGATGGTAATATCCTTGATCGTACAGCACGCCACTATCAACCAAAAGACATTCCCAATTTTGATATGTTTGATTTAATAAACTCTGCACGGCTTCATGGCAAATATCAGGTTTATTGTGACTGACTAAAATGCAACTGACTAACATAAATAATTTTCCAACGCTATCTCCCAATGCGGAATTTCTCCTATCACTTCACTGATTTTTTTATTACTTAAAACACTATACGGTGGTCGCATCGCGATGGTTGGAAATTGCGATGAAGCAATAGGATCAACGACCGCAGTAATCTTGGTTTTCTCGATAATTTTTTTTGCAAATTCATACCACGTTGCTTGACCCGAATTCACAACATGATACGTTCCTGCAACACCTTGTGATTTTAAAAAACAAAATAAAATACGGGCGACTTCCGCCGTTGAAGTGGGTGACATGACTTGATCATTCACAACCGATATCTTTCCTTTTTCTTTCGCAAGACGAATCATAGTCTCAACAAAATTACCGCCTTTTCCGCTTGCACCGGCAATACCAAATAATGACGCAACGCGAAAAATAATGGTGTCATGATGATTGATCAATGCTAATTTTTCACCCATTAATTTTGATGCACCATATACATTTAATGGCGCAGGATTATTTTTTTCAGTCAGTGGTTCACGCTCTTCCCCACCGCCAAAAACATAATCTGTACTCACATGCACAAACCGTGTTTTTTTTTCGTGACACACTTTCGCCATTTCACGTACCGCAAATGCATTAATTAAAAATGCTTTATCGGCATGCGATTCCACCTCATCGGTTTTGTGATAACCAGTGCAATTAATTAATATGTCAAATGAATGTGATGTTAATTTTGCTTGTATTTCTGCTAGATTGCTGATATCTAATTCAGCGCGCGTCCAATTTGTCAGCGAAAAATCTGGTTTATTTTTTTCAAATTCACGACAAATATCCGTTCCCAATTGTCCATTTGCACCCAGTAATAATAAATGCATCATCAAACCTCAAAAATTAATTTCCGCATCGCGCAGCAAGGGTGCGTGTTTATCTTTTTCTGATAATTGAATGCCATCCAAAAACGGCCATGCAATATTAATAACAGAATCATTCCACAAAATTTGTCGATCGTCTGCAGGCGAATACTCATTGGTTGCGCGATAAAGCAAATGGGTATTTTCTTCCAATACCAACACACCATGCGCAAATCCTTCTGGCACCCACAACATATGATGATTGTCGGCAGTTAAGATTGCAGAAACCCATTTTCCAAACGTGGGTGAATTTTTTCTAATATCCACCGCAACATCAAATACCGAACCGGATATGACACGCACCAATTTACCCTGCATTTTAGGATGTAATTGATAATGTAATCCACGCAACACGCCACGACCTGATGACGAATAATTATCTTGCTGAAAATCACCCACAATACCATTTGCTTCAAAATCACTGCGTTTATACGTTTCCATAAAAAATCCACGATCATCATTGAAGACGCGTGGTTTTATTAAAATAACGTCAGGAATAACTTGTTTAATAAATTCAAATGGCATGTGCTCACCTCTTCTCACTTACCGCTTTAATGAATTAAGCGCTGATTTCTTTACATCCGCTCGCAGATGATATAACTGCTTTAAACATCTGAATGCTTGCGGGTGACTTGGGCATATCTATTTTTCGTGAACATGACACAAAAATAAATATGCCCAATTTCCCACTCGCTTGAAAGTTTATCAAAGCAGTCATATCATCACTCACTACTTCAAGTCAGCGCTTAATTCATTTCAGCATTATTCACATTTAAATATTAATCATCCCATTATGCAATTCCAGTTTTTTAATAATCGGGTACCACTTTTCGAGATCCTTATACCAATCTAATGTGATGGTTGTTTCGGTGCGATCTAATTCACCCGACATTAATTTTTCCAAAATTTGTTCCACCCCTTTTTGCGCCGTCCACTGTGGTTCCCACTTTAATTTATTTTTAATTTTATCGAATGACACATAATAACTACGATGATCTATATCACCATACCACTGAATTTCCACGTCTTTTTTCGTTTTTTCTCGAACAACTTTCGCAATCATTTCCGCAAGTGGGCCAACTTGATAATTCATCGCATCACCACCAACATTAAAAATTTCTCCATTTATTTTTTCAGTAGATGCTATTAACAACATCAACATCACATCCGTCGTATCATCGATATGAACCATGGGGCGATATTGTTTTCCATCGCGCATTAAAGGCAATATCCCATTTTTCCATGCGCTTTGCGTCATTGCATTAATCGCTAAATCAAAACGCATGCGCGGACTATATCCAAACACAGTGGATTGACGCATGACCGTAACCATAAATTGATTATCCGCTAATCGCAACACATCTTGTTCCGCTTTTTCATTTGCTTTTGCGTACGTGGTGAGTGGATTTGTTTTTGCAGTTTCACTTACCTTATTATCTTGAAAACCATAAATGCTACAACTCGACGGCAAAATATAACGTGAAACACCCGCAGCTTTTGCAAGTTTTGCGGCGTTTGCGCGCGCAACATGATTAATTTCCCAAGTTGCTTTATCAAACACCTCACCCGCCGGATCATTTGAAATCGCAACCAAATCAATCACAGCATCAATATTATGAAAATGCGACTGATTTAAACATCGCGCATCTTCTCGAATTATTCTTAAATTGGGATGCGCTGCTATTTTTTCTGCGCCAAAAAAATAACGATCGATTGCATGAACACCATAACCTGCATTTAATAATTTCGGCACCAAAACACAACCAATATATCCACCTGCCCCGGTTACCAACACCCTCATTTTACTTTCTCCATAATATGTTTACGCACAATATGTTCCGCTATTGCCATGGATGAAGTAAATGCGGGTGAAATGGCATTTAATAAATGCAGCGAATGATCGGTTTCTTCAAACACATAATCCATCACCAATTCTTTTGTTTTCCAGTTTACCAATTGTGGTCTGATTCCCACTTTCGAACAATTCACCAACCAATCTGATTGTAATTCTTTTACTAATGATTTTGCGCAGCGATAAAAATACGATTTAAAATATTTTCTTGGCTCTGTTAAAGCAACTTGTCTGAATTTTTTATTAGTGAAAAATAAATTGGTGGATTTGGCAATAATAGATCCTAATTCAACATCCATACCTGATAAAATACCGTAATTTTCGCGACCAAAAGCAGGAATGGCAGTAGGTCCAATATACACATCACTATGAATATTTTTAGTAAAATGCACACCCAAAAAAGGATTGTGAATATCAGGAACAGGGTAGATATTGCCATTTAAGCGATAAATTTGATCTTGTTTTAATTTACGATAAATTCCTTTAAAGGGAATCATCACAAATTGTTGTGCGATACCAAAATGCTGCGCAACTTTTTCAGCATACGCACCCGCTGCATTAATTAAAAAATCAAAATGAATAAGTTGATGATTAGTTATTGCGATATTGTTTACTTTCAAACCAATTAATTTTTCGTTAAATAAAAAACGCACTTTTTTTGAAGCAAGTAATGTTTGTTTGAGTGATTGCATAATTCGCTTAGGATCCACAACAGCGGTGTTATATGAATATAGCGCTTTTTCATGTGTTTTCGCCCAAGGTTCAATTTCTGAAAGTTGTTTTTCATCAATTAATTCAACTTTTGCGCCATTGTCTGTTGCACGTTCGAATAATGTATACAGTGTTTTTAATTCTTCTGTATTTTTTGCCACCACTACTTTACCACAATGATGAATCGGTAACTGATGTTGCTCACAATACGCCTGCATTTTTAGATTACCGGTTAAACAAAATTTCGCCTTAAGCGAATCTTGCACGTAATAAATGCCAGCATGCAGAACACCGCTGTTTCGTCCAGAAGCATGCAATGCCAATTCTGATTCTTTTTCAAGAATCAAAATATCATCACAACCATGGGATAGAAGTTCGCGTGCAATCGTGAGAGACAATATACCGCCGCCTACAATTAAGATGCACGCGCTTTCTTGTACAGTCATCTTGAATTATTCCATGGTTAAATCGCGCAATAATACCGCGACTTCTCAAAAAAAACACGTATAATTGCGACACTCCTTATTTTTGTGAGAGTGAATAGTGAATACAAACTCAACTCCCTGTGTCGCAATATTGTTAGCCACCTATAATGGCCAAGTTTTTTTACCAGAACAACTCAATTCTTTTCTGTCTCAAACGCACAGTAATTGGAAAATTCTTGCATCCGATGATGGTTCATGTGATCAAACACTCACAATACTAGAGCAATTCAGGATGGATCACGGCACAGAAAAATTATCTATTGTGAGTGGTCCTGGAAAAGGATTTGTGGCAAATTTCTTTTCAATGGTTTGTAGTGAGACTTGTTCGGCTGATTATTATGCTTTTTCAGACCAAGATGATGTGTGGGAAAATGATAAATTGCAGCGCGCTATTGATTGGTTAAAAACCATTCCCAACAATACTCCCGCCTTATATTGTGCACGCACGCGCTTAGTTGATCAAGATAATCGTGAAATTGGTTTATCACCTTTATTCCCTAAAAAACCCTGTTTTGAAAATGCGTTGGTGCAAAGTATTGCGGGTGGTAACACTATGGTTTTTAATGATGCAGCACGATGTTTATTTAAAACAGTAAGTGATAATACAGAACTCAATAGTCATGATTGGTGGTATTACATTATAATCACAGGATTAGGTGGTCAATTTTTTTATGACCATCATTGCTCGCTGCGCTATCGTCAACATAGTGGTAATTTAACAGGGATGAACACTTCTTTTTCCGCTAAATTATTTCGCATTCGTATGTTGTTTGAGGGTCGATTTAAAAAATGGAATGATGAAAATATGATGATGCTGGCAAAGTCACAACATCTGCTCACACCAGAAAATAAAATTATTTTTGATCGGTTTGTTCAGGCTAGAAAAAGTAATTTATTTTCGCGGCTCATTGTGTTTTTTATTAAAATTAAAATTCATCGTCAGACTTTTTTTGGAAATATCGCATTAATTGCAGCAGCGATTGTTAATAAGGTGTAATCACACAAACATTTTCTGCTTCAATAAATTCATCAAATACTGCCCATAACCCATTTTCAAAAGAGGTGTGGCGAGTTTTTGAAGTTGTGCATCATCGATATACCCTTTTCGCCATGCGATTTCCTCTGGACACATAATGCGAAGTCCTTGGCGTTTTTCTAAAATTGAAACATATTGTGCTGCATCCAGTAATGATTGATGCGTTCCGGTATCTAGCCACGCATAACCACGATGCATTAATTCCACTTTTAATTTATTTTGTTGTAAATAAATTTTATTCACATCGGTAATTTCTAATTCATGTCTGGCTGATGGATGAAGTGATTTTGCAATCGACACCACATTGTTATCATAAAAATATAAACCGGTAATTGCATAATTTGATTTTGGTAGTACTGGCTTTTCAATTATATCAATCACATTACCATTTTGATCAAACTCAACAACACCATAACGCTCAGGATCATTGACATAATACCCAAACACCGTTGCACCCAGTATTTCATCTCGTGCTTTGGTGAGCATCGCTTCAAGTCCAGTGCCATAAAAAATATTATCACCCAAAATTAAAGCGACAGGATTATTTCCAATGAATTTTTCACCCAATATAAACGCTTGCGCTAACCCATCCGGTGAAGGTTGTTCAATATAAGAAAATGAAACACCCCATTGTGAACCGTCCTTTAATAATTTTTTATAATGGGGTAAATCGTTTGGTGTTGAGATAATTAAAATATCGTTGATGTGCGCAAGCAGTAAAGTAGAGAGCGCATAGTAAATCATGGGTTTATCAAAAATAGGGAGTAATTGTTTGCTCACCACTTGTGTTAACGGATAAAGTCGCGTGCCTAAACCACCCGCTAAAATAATTCCTTTCATGATATTCTCAATTGGTGATTGTTTCACAATGTGTCGAACACCAACCATTATGACACCATTGATTGCATTTTTGATTTTGCGGTGGTGTGGTTGTTGTTTGTGGCGTAGTTGTTTTTATTGAACCCGCATTTTTATTAGAAATATTGGTTAAATAGTGCTGACCCCAATTACCACAACCAGTGAGTGATAACACACTTATCACAATAGTAAATAAAATAATTATTCTTTTCATACTATCCTTTTAAAAAATTAGGATTGCGAACACGAATCTGGGTTGACGTGACAGCCGCCCAATCCGCTATTGTGTCGACACGCATCACGTGCACCATTAATCGCAATTTGTTTACTAAATGAAGTCCAATACCATGTGCCTTGTTTTGGCGCCTGTGCATTCTCTTTCACAGTTGGGATCGTGTCATGTGATAAACACCGCCAATATTCACGTGGTGGAAAACAAACAATCTCGCAAGGCTTGTGGTCATTGTAATAAACACATGCCCGCTCAACTGCTCTACGCGTCTCTAAATGATTAAGACCGTATTGATTCCACACAGCGCCATTCACGTTACTCGCTGTACAGTGCCACAACGGCGTTGCTAAGCTAATGGATGAAAATACAGTAGGTAAAGTGAGTAGTAGAATGCGTTTCAACATAGATGAAATTCCAAAATAGAAAATCATACTGTGTTAGGTTGAATTACTCAATACTCACAACACCATATATCTATATCTTTATTCTTAGATATTTAAGTAGTAGTAGTTATATAGGCTTTTTTCTGTGTATAACTCTATAATAGTTAAATTAATTATAGTGTTGTAATTAAATTTATGTTTTGTAAAAGTGGTCTGGTTTAGTGTTGATAATTTTGTGGATAACTTTACCTACTGATTTATACCGACTTTTCTTTATGGTAATACCGATCTTATCCACAGGATTTTTGAAGTATTGAATAGAAAAAACCATCACGATTGTGATCACCAGTGAGAACTTGTTGACCATACTGGAGGTTAATTCCCCAATTATTATTAATGGGAATGATTTTTGCATTAGGTTGCGCAGCGAGAAATAATTGAATCACCTGTTCATTTTCATTAGGTAAAATAGAACAGGTTGTGTAAATTAATTTTCCATTGGGTTTTAATAGAGGCCAGATTGTTTTTAACATAATCAATTGTTGTTCTGATAAATTTTTAATATCTGTTTTTTTTCTTAAAATTTTAATATCTGGATGTCGTCTAATCACTCCTATTGCAGAGCAGGGCGCATCTAATAAAATACGATCAAAAACATTTTCAGAAAATTCTTGTTGAATAGACAAAATATCCACCACCATTAATTTTACGTTTTGCGAATTCAGTTGTAAGCGTTTTATATTTTCGTTAATTTTCGCTAAACGCGATTGACTACTATCAACTGAAATTAATTTTTTAATAATGGGATAGCATTCTAAAATATGGGTTGTTTTACTACCAGGTGCAGCACACGCATCTAAAATAATATGATCTGATTGTAAATCCAAATAGTCGATGACTTTTTGTCCGCTTGCATCTTGCACGCTGAATAATCCATCATAAAAACCCGGTATTTTTTCAATGGGAATGGCTTTGGTAATTAAAATCGCTTGGGGTAAATCCTCTATTAATTCTGACGCAATATTTTCTGCTGATAATTTTTTTTGAAATTGTTTTGAATTAATTTTTGTTTTATTAACACGTAAAAATAAAGGTGCTTTTTGATTATTAGCTTCCAAGATATTTTTCCAATTTTCTGGCCACGCATTTTTAATAGCATCTATTATCCAGTTTGGATGTGAAAATTCTGCTGTTATTCCTTTTATTTTTAAGGTATTTTCTTTTTGTTGTGTAATCACTATTCGTAAAATTTTATTTACCAAACCAGACGCCCACGCTTTTTTTAACGCGCGCGTTGCAGTAACAGTTTCATCGACCAACGCATGTTTCGCAATACGCATAAATAAAATTTGATACAAACCCACACACAATAAACATTCAATGTCTTTATCTTCTTGTTTTAGTGGTTTTTCTAACACTGTTTTTAAAATAACTTGCAGTTGAATCCAAAAACGAATCACTCCAAAACACATTTCTTTAATAAATGGAATTTCACCATTAGGTAATGTTGTTTCTAACAATACTTCTGACAGTGAGAGATGGTTATAACAAACACGGTGAATAATGGTTGCGGCAATCGCGCGTGAGTTTGTCATGATGATAAAAGAGAAATATCCGCGACTTTGGTAAACAAGGTTCGAATAGAGGCGAGTAATGCTAAACGATTTTGTTTTTTCTTCTCATCATCCACCATAATCATCACAGAATCAAAAAATTGATCGATGGGTTCTTTTAAGGCGGACAACTCAGTTAATGCTTTTTCATAATCAGTTTTATCGTATAATGCATCTACAATTTTAGTACGCTCGGCTAATTGTTTTGCTAATTCATGCTCTGCTGGAAATTCAAATAATGTTGTGTTGGTTTTTTTAAATTCTTTTTTATCTAATTTTTTTAGAATATTGCTGACGCGTTTATTGGCTGCCGCTAAGCTTGCCGCTTCAGGTAATTTTTGAAATTGTAAAACCGCTTTGACTCGATGATCAAAATCAATAAGCGATGCAGGTTGACAAACAGAAACGGATTCAAATACTTCAACTGAAACACCTTGTTCGATATACCACGATTTTAAACGTGTCAAAATAAACTCATGCGCTTCTTTTACAACTGCGTGGTTGGTTAATGCAGTGGTATATAATTTTTTAGATTCGGTTAATAACACCGACAAATCCACCTCTATTTTTTTCTCAATTAAAATACGAACAATACCGTGTGCTGCACGACGTAATGCAAATGGATCTTTATCACCCGTTGGTGTTTTTCCTATTCCTAATACACCAATGACAGTATCTATTCGATCTGCTAATGCCAAACCACTTCCGATTTCTGAAGCTGGCAATACATCACCTGAAAATTTTGGCAAATAATGTTCGCGAATTGCTTCTGCCACTACTTCAGATTCGTGATCATTGAGTGCGTAATAACACCCCATCACGCCTTGCAAGTTGGGAAATTCGCCCACCATATCTGTTACCAAATCACATTTACATAAAGTCGCCGCGCGTTTCATCTCATTTATTTCACTATTCATTTTTTTTGCGATTACGCTTGCGAGTTTTATTAATCGTTGTGTTTTATCACCCAAACTACCTAATTGATCTTGAAAAATAGTGTGTTCTAATTTCGGTAAACGATTAATCAATGTTTGTTTACAATCTTGTTGATAAAAAAACGCAGCATCAGATAAACGCGCGCAAATCACACGCTCATTTCCTTTTACCACCATTTCAGAATTTTTACTCACAATATTGCAAACAATAACAAATAAGGGTTGTAAATTACCACTTAAATCAGTCACTGGAAAACAACGCTGATGTGTTTTCATTGATGTAATTAATACTTCTTTTGGTATTGATAAAAATGGTTTATCGAATTTACCTTTTAAAATAATAGGCCATTCAACCAATGCGGTTACTTCATTTAATAAATCTTCATCTAAAACAACCTGTTGATCTGAATTCACTGAAGACAAAATCGCTTTTTTTATTGTGTTTTTTCGCGATTCAAAATCAGCAATCACAAATCCTTGTGAATAAAGCAACATAGCATAATCACTGGGTTTGGTGATGCGAATGGGTTTGGGATGATGAAAACGATGTCCGATTGTGTCACGCGATGTTTGAATGCCGAAAATAGTAGCTGAAATAACTTCTTCACCGAATAACATCACAATCCACTGTACCGGACGAATAAAAGTAGCGGTGTTTTTTCCCCAACGCATCGGTTTTGCAATCGGTAATGTTGAAATTACTGTTGAAACTATTTCTGGTAATAATGTTTTTGTTTGCAATCCAGGTTTTTCACACACACACGCTAATCGTTTTCCCTTTGGTGTTTCTTTTATAGTTAATTGATCCACCGACACACCACAAGATTTTGCAAAACCCAAACACACTAAAGTGGGAATGCCACTTTTGTCATACGCTTCTTGTAACGAAGGACCTTGGCGTTCGATAGTTTGGGGTGCTTGTGTGGTATCTAATCCGGTAATTAAAATCGCTAAACGACGCGGTGTTGAAAAACATTTTATATCACTAAAAGTTAATTTATTTTCTGATAAAATTTGTGAAAATTGATCGTGCAATGCACATGATAAATTTTGTTGTGCACGCGCTGGAATTTCTTCACAGCCTAATTCTAATAGAAAATCTTGTTTGTTTGTAAATACCATATTTTCTCGTATTTTTACGCACTCATTGTCGCGCATGCTTCTGAAGCATCACCCCACCTTATATAACGGAAACCCTAATTTTTCCCGCGCCGCATAATACGCATTCGCCACACCGAAACTTAATTTACGCACGCGCAAAATAAAGCGTTGTCGTTCTGAAACTGAAATAGCTTGTCGTGCATCCAGTAAATTAAAGGTGTGCGATGCTTTCAATGTCATTTCATAAGCAACCAAGGGCAATTGCAATTCAATTAAGCGAGCTACCTCTTTTTCGTAATAATCAAATAATTCAAATAGTTTTTTGGTGTCAGCATGTTCAAAATTATACGCAGACATTTCTACTTCATTTTGATGAAAAACATTTCCATACGTGACAACACCTTGTGGACCTTCAGTCCACACTAAATCAAAAATACTATCTTTGCTTTGTAAGAACATCGCGAGACGTTCAAGTCCATACGTGATTTCACCCGTCACTGGATTGCACGGCAAACCACCCACTTGCTGGAAATAAGTAAATTGCGTGATTTCCATTCCATCTTGCCACACTTCCCAACCCAATCCCCACGCGCCCAATGATGGTGATTCCCAATTATCTTCGACAAAGCGAATGTCGTGCAACAACGGATCAATTCCTAAAACACGTAATGAATCTAAATAAAGTGTCTGAATGTTATTGGGTGACGGCTTTAACATCACTTGAAATTGATAGAAGTGTTGCACACGATTGGGATTTTCACCATAACGACCATCGGTTGGACGACGCGATGGTTGCACAAATGCGGTGTTCCATGGTTCAGGACCAATTGCACGCAAAAAAGTATTCGGATGAAATGTGCCCGCACCCACTTCTAAATCAAGCGGCTGCAAAATCACACAACCTTGCTCACTCCAAAATTGTTGCAGTGTTAAAATAATTTCTTGAAAAGTGAGTGATTTTTTTTGATGTTGCATAACATTTTTGTGATTGAGGTGAGTGTGAATTAATTTCCACACTCACGCATCAATAATTGTTATTGAACCGATTTAAGTTGATCTTGTAAATCTTTCAATGTTGTTGCGCCTGGAATATAAGCAAATTTTGTTTGTGCTTTATTGCCAATCACAAAAGTAGGCGTTCCCATGATTTTTAAATTTTGCGCTAATTGAAAATTCGCTTTCAATTGTTTTTGAATATCAGGTGATGCCATATCTTTTTTAACGATTGCCACATCAAAACCCGATTTTTTCACCATCGCTAAAATACTGTCCTGTGTGAGCGGATTGCTGCTGGTTAGTAACGCTTGATGTAATCCATAATATTTTGCTTGATTCGATTTTGCAGCAGCCAATGCTACTTTTGCAGCAAAATCCGATACGCCGCCAAAAATAGGCAGTTCTTTGAAAATCACATGAATGTTTTTATCTTCTTTTACTAATTTTTCAATCGTGGGTTGCATTGCGCGACAATGACCGCATTGATAATCAAAAAATTCAACTATTGTCACGGGCGCTTCTTTGCTGCCGATGCTGGGTGATTGTGTGTCATCAAATAAGGCTGTTTTATTTTGTGCTATTGCTGTCATCGCAGCGGTTTGCATTTTCTTTTCTTGTTCTGCTTGCAATGTTTGTGATGCTTCGACTAATACTTGTGGATTGGCTACTAAATAATCATGAATGATTTTTTGTAATTGCGTCACTTGATCAGGTGTAAACGCGCGCACGTTGTCGGGAGTTAATGTCGACGCATCAGTGGTTGATGCTGCTGTGGTTGTTGTGCTAGCAGCAACCGGTGTTGTTGTTACCGTTACTGCATCAGCAGCACACACAAGATTGCTAACGCCAGCAATAACAGTAGAAAGTAATAAAATGCGGATTATTTTTTTCATGAGTTTTAGTCCTTTTATCAAAATCAAGATGGGTAACTATAACGATTTCATTTATGAACTGCAATTAATGTGTGTTCCAAATGAGTAATCGATGTTTTTTTGGTATGCGTAAGTGAATTAATAAAGAACCGCGCATGAGTGCGAAGCACTAAATAAGCGGAGCAGAAAATCATTACTCACATCCGCTCGCTATGCTCGCGGTTCCGTACTGTTACACTGGCGCAAACTATGTCTCACTTTATTTAGTGTGTTGAACGCTAAATCTCATTTTTAATCAATCAGTAATAGTAGTTGTTAATATGTGGATAAAACTTATATTTTTATAAAAATCAAATAGTTGTAGTGCGTACTTTTGTGGATAAGAATAAGTGATTTCGGTTGGTTGTTTGGGGAAAAAGTGGTGAGAATGAGATTATCCGCCGATCAGAAAACATCGGCGGATATCCATTGAGCGTTAGATATCAATTATTATCTTGGTGATGGCGGTGGTGTTGGTGTTGGTGTTGCTGTTGTGCTCACGATAGGAAACCTTTTTGTTGTATCATCAAAGTCGACTACTGTTGATGAAGCATTACTATTATTATCATCTCTATTAGCATTATTAGCATTAAGCAGCTGTTGTTCAGCTGGCGTTGCCTGACGGAACGTTCTGTTATAAAAACCAGTTATTTTTTCAGCAATAACATTTCGGTTTTTGTAACCAACACAACCAATTGCAAAGATAGAAACTGTAATGGCCGTGATACATAGAAGACCATCACGAGTCAGATCCCGCGGTTTTGGCTCTTTTGTATCATCTGATGGTATTGGCGCCGATGTGTTTGTGCTATTTGTACCATTGTTAAGTGTAATCCCAACAAGCCAAGCAACACCTGGTTGTAAATTCAGTTGTACAGGTAAAGGCATGTAACTTTCTCCAAAATTAATTTTAAAGACATTATATTGACCAGTTTCTTAGAAGTAAGATATTAATACAAATTTTATACGGTAGCAACAGAATTTATACAGAAATAAAAGACCGTATTCTATTCATTGCGTTTTTTTCGATCTGACGAACGCGCTCGATGGAGATGGTGAACATTTCAGACAACTCTTCAAGGGTGGATTTTTCCTCATTCAACCAGCGTCGCTGAATGATGATTTGACTGCGCTTATCTAATGCCGCGATGGCTTTATGTAGTTGCGTGCTTTGTTGTGTTTCCAACTCAGTTGAAGCTAGCGCATTTTCAGGACTAGCGCTTTGATCTTCAAGATAATTGATCGGTGCTTGCCAAGCGTGATCCTCTTCACCGCTATCAGAAGAAAATTCCAGTGATTGATCATGATTATTCAAACGCATTTCCATTTGACGCACATCGTGATGCGATACATTTAATGCTTCCGCAACCACCGCAACTTCTTCATTACTAAACCAATCTCGTTTTTTTGCCGCTTTTCGCAGATTAAAAAACAATTTACGTTGCGCTTTCGTTGTTGCAATTTTTACAATGCGCCAATTGCGAATAATAAACTCATGCATTTCCGAACGAATCCAATGCACGGCAAACGACACCAATCGCACACCCACTTTGGGGTTAAATCGTTTGACGGCTTTCATCAAACCAATATTACCTTCTTGGATTAAATCCGCTTGTTGTAAACCATAACCGGCGTACGTTCGAGCAATTTTCACCACAAAACGCAGGTGCGATAAAACGAGCTGACGAGCTGCTGCCAAATCGTTATGCTCTTGTAGACGAGTCGCCAGCGCTTGTTCTTCCGTTTCGGTGAGTAAAGGGATTTGGTTAACCCAGTGAATATAAGCGCCTAAACTACCAACGGATAACGCGCCTGCTGTTGCGAATAACGCTGTATTATTTTTCATGCTGCGGATTCTAGCATAAGTGATTTAAAGTCGGCAACTCAATCCATTTGCTCGGGTTGATTTAAAAATTGTGTGCTGATAATCCACGCACTGAAAAATCCCAGCAACGCAGAAACCAATAAAAGTAATAACCCAATTGAAATTGAAATAGTGTGAAGATGAAAAGGTGTGTGATACGTTTGCGCTAATTGTGAAATGGGCGGCTGAATTTGTGCGAGAAAAATTGTGATAAACATCCACGCAACCGTTCCACCTAAAAAACCATATAGCGTGCCACGATACAATAACGGACGTCGAATGTAAGCATGTGTTGCTCCCATTAATTTCATCACTAAAATTTCTTTGGTGTGCGCAGCAAGTGATGAACGTAATGCGTGACCAATAATTAATACCACACTAAAGCCAAATAACAGTGATAATGCTTTTGTTATTTTTTTCCCGACTAAGATAATATCGTACAAACGCGTCACCCAGTTCATATCGAGTTGGGCGATATCAACTCCCGGTAATATTTTTAGCGCTGAAAATAATGTGTTAGTGGCAGCAGGATCGCGATCATTTTTCGCGGGCAAAATAGTAATGACACCTGGAATTGGATTTTTCTGAAATAATTTGACGACACTACCAAACGAAGCATTTTGTTGAAATTCAGCCAGACCTTGCTCAGGCGAAATATATTTTACTTGCGCAATATGCGGATTATTTTGCAACTGTTGCATGAGCGCATCGACTTGTGTTTGCGCGATATCGGTTTTCAGAAATAATGAAATTGTCGGCGAACTCGTGTTCCACTGATGATCCACATATTGCAAATTTTCCAACAACACATAAAAACCCATCGGTAATGCAATAGCGATACCAATCACACTAATTACAATAAAGTTAGAAACAGGTGCTCTCGTGAGTTCAATGAATGCGAAACGAATTGCACGCCAATGTGATATTAACCAGCGAGAAAAACCATCGTGAATATGATTTGTTTTGTTTATCACAACCTGTCCTGCTGAGTGGTACCATTGTGTAACGTGATCATGCGATAAGGCATTTGCGCGATGAGCGATAAATCATGTGTTGCAATTAATACCGTAACACCGACTGCGTGAAATGCTTCAAACAATCGTAAAATTTCTATCGACAACTGCGGATCTAAATTTCCGGTTGGCTCATCCGCTAATAAAATATCCGGTTTATTGACTACCGCGCGTGCAATCCCAATGCGCTGCTGTTCTCCGCATGATAATGCATCTGGATAATATTTTTCTTTGGATAATAATCCCACTTTGTCGAGTGCTGCATGCACACGACGACGCATTTCACGCGTACGATAACCCTGAATTTCCAGTGGCAACGCAATATTGTCAAACACCGTTCGCGTGTTAATCAATTGCGGATTTTGATAAATCATACCAATGCGACGACGCAGTGATGGAATTTGTTTTTTTGATAAGCGTGATAAATTATGTTGATTGACTTGAATTTGTCCGCGCGTTGGAGATTCAATTTGCATTGCAAGTTTCAACACGGTGGATTTTCCAGCGCCAGAATGTCCCGTTAAAAAAACCATCTCGCTCGATTTAATTGAAAACGACACATTGGATAATGCGGTGTGTCCGCTGTATTCTTTTGCAACGTTATTAAATTCGATCATATTTAAGCTATCCGTAATTGCTCATTCACCAAACAACGCCTCAACAAAATCGTGTGCCACAAACGGTTTCAAATCATCCAGTTGTTCACCCACACCAATAAAGCGAATCGGTAATTGTGTTTTTTGTGTAATCGCAAAAACCATTCCACCGCGCGCAGTCCCATCTAATTTTGTCACACTGATACCATTTAATCCAATGGCGTCATGAAATTCTTTCGCTTGTATTAATGCGTTTTGTCCAATACCCGCATCTACAATCAACATGGTTTCATGCGGATAATTCACATCCATTTTTTGCATCACCCGTTTTATTTTTTTCAATTCACTCATTAAATGTGATTGGGTATGCAGCCGTCCTGCAGTATCGGCAATTAAAATATCGTAATTTTTTGCGATTGCTGATTGCAGTGCATCGTAAATGACTGAAGCGCTATCAGCACCTGGTTGTTGCGCAATCACTGTGACATGATTGCGTTCGCCCCACACCTGTAATTGATCAATAGCGGCAGCACGAAACGTATCCCCTGCTGCGAGCATCACTGTTTTTCCCTGAGTTTTATAATAATGCGCGAGTTTTGCAATACTGGTTGTTTTTCCCGCACCATTCATGCCGACCATCAAAATCACAAATGGTTTTTGATTGATGATCAGCGGCGCTTCATATGGTTTCAATAGATCAATCATTTCTGCTTTGAGTGAAGCGATTAATGCAGTAGGATCGGATAATTGTTTGCGATCCACTTTTTCAGTCATTTTCTTTAATAAATAATTTGTCGATTCAATGCCGATATCGGCCGACAATAAAATCGTTTCAAGTGATTCAAGCAATTCCGCATCAATGGTTTTTTTGCCGAGAATTAAGTTAGCCAATCTATCTGAAAAATTTTTTCGGGTGCGTTTTAATCCGTCGGCGAGTCGCCCGAACCAACTGGGTTCAGAGGTGGATTTTAGAAACTGGAACATGTTTGTTTTACCTATAATTAGGATCGTTCATACAACCCATACTCAATCGTCCGTGTATGGTTATGTTTTTTCACGACCCAATTTTTTGGAAGTTGAGAAAGATCAACACTGTCTTTTTTAAATTCCAAATAAATTTGCGCGTGCGGATTTAATAAATTTTTTATTTCTAATAACGCACAGGCTGTTAATAATATATTTTTTTCAAATGGCGGATCTAAAAATATGATATCAAATTTTTTCTGCATTTTATTTTCTTGCAAAAAATTACACAATAAAAAATTCGCATTTTTTATTTTTAAAGTGGCTGCATTTTCTTGTAGCGTATCAATCACAGTTTTTGAAATATCACAAAATGTCACGTGTTTTGCGCCGCGTGATAATGCTTCAAAACCCATTGCGCCGCTGCCAGCAAACGCATCTAAGCACACACTGTTTTCAATGATGGGTGTTAACCAATTAAATACGGTTTCGCGAATGCGGTTGTGCGTTGGACGTAAACCCGCTTCTTCTGAAAACAGTATTTTTCGGCTGCGAAATTGGCCTGCGATGATGCGGAGTTCAGATGTGTTTCTATGCATCAATATTCGACGCTGACAATGCATTTTTCTCGATAAATTCACGACGCGGATCGACCTGATCGCCCATCAACGTTGTGAACATTTGATCTGCTTGCACCGCATCTTCAATTTTCACCTTCAGCAAACGACGAGAGGCAGGATCCATGGTGGTTTCCCATAATTGTTCTGGATTCATTTCGCCCAGGCCTTTGTAGCGAGAAATCACCAAACCTTTTTTACCTTGTGCGAGCAACCAATCGTACGCTTGATCAAATTCCGAAATATTTTTTGAAAATTCACCTCGCACAATGCGAGCGCCATTTTCCAAAAATCCACTAATCATTTTGTTCCAGCGCGCAATGGAGAGATAATCCTGACAACGGAAAAAATCTTCATCTAGTTCAATTTCAGTTGCAATACCATGCTTTGTTTCAATTACAACTGGATAAAATAATTGCGTATCGGGATTTTGTTTTGCGATGACAACGTATTTTGCATTGATTTCCTCGGTGTTTTTATTCAATGCGTCATTCAGTGTTTTTGCCCATGTTGTGACAGTGGCTTCTTCTTTTAATTCTGCAAGATCAATTAAGTTGAGTGATTTCAATTGTTGTAAAATAAATTTGGGATAATGAATCGCAAGACGGTTAATGGCGTGTTGCGCGTGATAAAAATCGGTTGCAAGCGATGCGAGTGCGTCAGACGAAATCGCAGGCGCTTGTTCGCTCGGAATTAATTTTGCATTTTCCAGCGCTAATTGCAGAATATAGTGATGCAATGCTTCCTCATCTTTTGCATACACCTCCTGCTTTCCTTTTTTGATTTTATATAATGGTGGTTGCGCAATATAAATATGGCCACGCTGAATTAATTCGGGCATTTGGCGATAGAAAAACGTTAGTAATAATGTGCGAATATGTGATCCATCGACATCAGCGTCGGTCATGATGATGATGTGGTGATAACGCAATTTATTAGGATCATATTCTTCGCGACCAATGCCGCAACCCAGCGCGGTAATTAATGTTGCCACTTCTTGCGATGCCAGCATTTTATCAAATCGTGCTTTTTCCACATTTAAAATTTTACCTTTGAGCGGCAAAATTGCTTGATTTTTGCGATCACGCGCTTGTTTTGCAGAACCACCTGCGGAATCTCCTTCGACTAAATATAATTCACACAGCGCGGGATCACGTTCCTGACAATCGGCTAATTTTCCCGGCAAACCCGCAACATCTAAAATACCTTTTCGACGCGTTAAATCACGCGCTTTTCGTGCTGCTTCGCGCGCGCGCGCGGCATCCACAATTTTTGATGCGATTGTTTTCGCTTGCGTTGGATTTTCCAATAAAAAATTATTCAAATATTCGCTCACTGCATTTTCAACAATTGGTTTTACATTCGATGACACTAATTTATCTTTCGTTTGTGATGAAAATTTTGGATCAGGCACTTTTACTGATAAAACCGCCGTTAATCCTTCACGCGCATCATCACCCGTTGTTTCTACTTTTGCTTTTTTGGCGATGCCTGATGAATCAAGATAATTATTAATGGTGCGTGTGAGCGCTGCGCGCATACCAGCTAAGTGTGTGCCACCATCTTTTTGTGGAATATTATTGGTAAAACAAAAAATGGTTTCTTGAAAACCATCATTCCATTGCAATGCCGCTTCGACAGTGGTCCCTTCTTTTTCTTGCGAGAAATAAACGACATCAGGATGAATGGGCATTTTGTTGCGATTTAAATGTTCAACAAAGGCTTTGATTCCACCTTCATATTGAAAAATATCTTCTTTGCCTGTTGCTTCTTCTTTAAGTGTGATTTTGACACCCGAATTCAAGAATGATAGTTCGCGGAGTCGGCTTGCCAAGATATCGTAGTGAAACACAACATCGGAGAATATTTTCTCACTTGGCGTAAATTGCACTATAGTGCCTGTTTTTGTTGTATCTCCAATCAACTTGAGCGGATATTGTGGTTCACCCATTTTGTAATGTTGTTGATAAGTGTGCCCGTTTTTGTTAATAGTTAATATAAGCTCTTTTGAAAGCGCATTTACCACGGAAACACCAACACCGTGCAATCCACCCGAAACTTTATAGCTATTATTATCAAACTTACCGCCAGCGTGCAGAATCGTCATAATCACTTCAGCTGCTGAACGCCCTTCTTCTGGATGAATATCGGTTGGAATTCCTCGGCCATTATCACTAACGGAAACAGAGCCATCATTGTGAATACTGACGATAATGTTGTTGCAATATCCTGCCAGCGCTTCGTCAATCGCATTATCAACCACCTCAAATACCATGTGATGCAATCCAGACCCGTCGTCAGTGTCGCCAATATACATGCCCGGACGCTTTCGAACTGCGTCGAGACCTTTGAGGATTTTAATGGAACTGGAATCGTAAGCAGGCGTTTGATTGGTTGGCATAAAATTGCTTCAGTTTGTTGAATGCGAATTAAGCGCTGATTTCTTTACACCCACTCGCTTCTTCAAGTCAGCGCTCAATTCGCATTTGAGATTATAACGCGTTAAACAGAGACAAATTCTACCATAAATAACGCGATTTCTCTCTTTAATTTTTGGAATTTTTATTAGAGCCTGTTGTCATATTGTACATTATTTAAACTGGACTTTGGCCATTTTTGAATGGCGTGAAAACTTTTTGTTTTTATCTGCGAAATGCAAGACTCGAATTACCTGCTCCTGCTGAGTTATCTCT
>Ga0155524_124_pt1 | contig 85392 bp, 81 predicted proteins | sample RifCSPhighO2_12_FD_107181 | JGI IMG/M metagenome (GOLD analysis project Ga0155524, IMG submission 107181) | Gammaproteobacteria bacterium RIFCSPHIGHO2_12_FULL_39_24
CTGTTTGTACTCAGCTGCGGAGATTTTATTGGCTGTGACCGCTTGTCGCACTTCATCAAAATAGACTTGCATGTTTTGTGCGTTGCCAGAAATTAATGCTTCATGCAACGGCGTGAAGCCATCATTGCTTTTTTGAATCAATAAACGGTTAAGTGCACCATGGATTTCCTTCGCCTTCAATATTAGAAGGCCCATTAAATAATGAGCAACTTTTGATGCCTGCTCTTTATCTTCAATAATTTCAAATGGAAGATGGAGAGCGTCTATTAAATGTGAGTGGCCATTGGTACTTAATTCAGTAATACTTTCAAAATCTAGCTCTGATGCTGACACTACTACAACCATTTTTTTTTGCTCAGAAGAATGGTCACGAACTAATGCCATTAGACTGGAATGAAAACTCTGTGCTTTAATGGTGCGATAACTCATTGAAATGACCTCAAAATCAGGGTGTTTTTTGCAACAATTGTATCCTACCAGGACCAGGATCAACTAATTAAGACAGCATTAATTTCTCGGGATCCACCATTGCTGGTCAATCAACCGGCAATTTTTCATGCGAACAACCCAGTTTTTCCAAAATCTTCTGCATATGTTCGCGATCCTGAAAGTTAATACGTAAACAACCCGCTTCATTTTTGTTGATGGTAAGGTTAATGCGAAACCCGAATTGTTCGCTGGCTATTTGTTCTAGCGTGGAACTAAACTCTGATGATTTTTTTGCGGCTGATTGTGGTTTTTTGTCCCCCGTAGTCTTGATGGCATTATCCAGTGTGCTGACCGACCATTCTTTTTTGATAGCCTCGTAAGCAAACCAGTATTGTTTATCAAGCGGTAATCCTGCCAATATTTTTCCGTGGCTATGACTTAATTCACCTTGTTTCATCCAGTGTTGTATACGCGCATCAAGCTTTAATAATCGTATTGTATTGGTCACCTGGGCGCGACCAATGCCAAGCAGACCACCAATTTCATCGTGCGTGTATCTAAATTCTGTGGCTAATCTCTCCATTGCCATTGCTTCGGCGATTGGATTCAAACCTTCCCTGGACATGTTTTCAATCAATGCGATTTGCGCTGCTTGCTCGTTGGAATAATTTAATAGTAAGCACGGCACTTGACTTAAACCCGCAAGCTTGGCGGCTTTGTGACGTCGCTCGCCCGCAATAATCTCAAATTGACCCACGTGTTGTGATGATGATCGAACGATTAATGGCTCTAAAACGCCTACCTGCTCAATCGTTTTACTCAAGGATTCAAGATGTTCTTGTGAAAAAAAATCACGTGGTTGATAGGTTCCACTGTGTAACAAATCAATCTCAATATCTTTCAAAATTGCTTTGCTAAAGAGCGCATGAACCGTTATTGTTGTTCCCATTTTTTACCGTTTTACCTTTATTTACAATAGATTAAGGATGATCAATATGTCGTCATTGCCACGCGCAATCGAAACTGTTTTTAATGCGTTTAGTGTGATGTTTACACTACCTACCTGGGACAACATACAGATACTGATGACGGGTGCCATTTTATGCCAAGGTCCTCGGCGTGTCAGCTCCATTTTACGCGTGATGGGATTATCGAGCGACAAACGATTTGGAAAATATCATCGCGTATTCAATCGTGCGCAGTGGAACAGTATGACTGGCGCTAAAATTCTGCTTGGGTTGTTGGTTGTTCTGCTACCAACATCAGCTCCCATATTAATTGTTGTAGACGATACGATTGAGCGCCGCTCTGGTCGTAAAATAAAAGCAAAAGGCTGTTATCGCGATGCAGTTCGATCAACTGAAAGCGTTGTTGTAACGTGTTTTGGTCTCAAATGGGTTTGTTTGATGCTGATTGTAGAGCTTCCATGGTGCAATCGTCCGTGGGCATTGCCATTTATGACCATTCTTGCGCCTTCGCAAAAAGCCAATGAAGCGCGTGGTAAAACACACAAAACTGCCGTGGATTGGGCGATTTTGGCGATGCGTGTGATATCACGTTGGCTCAAGCGCTCTTTTGTGTTCATTGGTGATGGTGGTTTTGCTTGTCTGGAGTTAGGGCATGCGTGTATCAAACAAAATGTAACGCTCGTATCACGCTTGCGATTGGACGCGGCCCTCTACGGTTTTGCGCCAGCACCAATCCAAGGGCAACCAGGACGTCACCGTGTAAAAGGTAATCGCCTACCACCGTTAAAAAAACTGGCTAATGATCTTACGCAGGCGTGGATTGAGATGACGGTGAATTGGTATGGCGGTGAATCAAAAACCGTGCGCATATTGACCGGTATTTGTCTTTGGTATTCAGCCGGAGAAAAACCTCTTCCCGTTCGTTGGGTTCTCGTCGTTGACCCAAAAAAAGACGGCGCAGAAGCATTTTTCACAACCGATTTATTATTAGCGCCAGAAAAAATCATCAACTGGTTTGTTATTCGGTGGAACATTGAGGTTACTTTCGAGGAAATGCGCGCCCACCTTGGTATGGAAACACAACGTCAATGGTCAGATAAAGCGATTGCAAGAACTACTCCATCGCTGATGGCGTTGTTTTCATTAACCTGTTTGTTTGCATTAGAAATGCTCAAAACTCATGCATTACCAGTAGCATTCACTGCATGGTACAACAAAAAAGGACAAGCAACATTTTCTGACATTGTTGCGTTCGTGCGGCGCAGTATTTGGGCGCAAAAGTATTTTAACGACTTATGGTTTGAAGGTGACTATGTGAAAATTAAGCGAGATGAATGGGAAAGCTTGATAGATCAGCTTGCGCGCGCGGCGTAATTGGCCAAAGTCGAGTTAAAAACCGCATAAATTGGCGTAAATTTTTATAAATTCTCAGCGAAGATTAAAGAATATTCACTTCGAATTTACAAAAATTTTCGCCTAATTTCTGCAATTTTTCAATTAATGCACAATATGACGACAGGCTCTTAGACGAATAATGCTTGCTTTTCAATCGAATTTGTATTACTTTTAACCAATCTTTATCACCGCCACAATGGATTGTTAGCGTAACGATTTATTGAGGTATCAACATGCGCTCTGTATTTATTGGTCAACTTTATGGTGACTTGTCAGATTACGATTTAAAATTTCTTTTGAGTAAGTTGTTGCTTAGCCGCAATCCGGAGTGGTTTTCTGTTCAGTGTATTCTTCCCTCAACGCGCAAGCTGTGTAACCCAACGACAGAAGAATATTTTCGCCTGGTGGGTCTTAACCATCGTGTTTTTGTGAGTGATATTAGAATTGATAATTTTGATCAATGTGGTAATTTTACTGCAGAAAATCAGCATTACATCGCGACATGGACTCTTGATCCCAATGTAAATCACAACCCACAACATGAACACCCTTATTTTACCCGGTTTCAACTACCAACAAGTCAGTGTTATGCCTACATTTTTAATGATATCAATATTGCGCTGAATATTATCAATATTATTGTACAGCAATATCCACAGTTTTATCCAGGTCAACAGCTGCGGTTTCACTTCCCAAAAAATCCCATGGTATTTGAGGAATTCTTGCCTGATTTTATCCGTCATCCCGAACAATACAGCTTGTTTCCGCCATCACCACCGCCGCCGTACCCCGGGGTTTATCCTACTTACAACAACAAGCCAGCTGACAATAACAATCCAGGGCCTTATCGTAGCCCAGGCTTTTCTCGGTCACCTGGATCTAATTATCATTATTTTCAAAATCAACAACCAGTAACAGAAGAGCCGATGGTTCTTCGGCGGGGGATTTTTTTTCATGCCCCAAAACAACCGCTTATGAATTGCGCTCCTCCCCCGAGCTATTTGAAAGCTCGGATATAGTCCCATGTTTCACGTGGAACATTTTATTATCGGCGTGCAGAGCCAAAATATCGATAAAGTCACATGACTCTATGCCGGTAACGAAGACCTGGGCACGTAGGCGCAGGAGAATTTCTATGACAAGCTTGCGATTATGAAGATCAAATTCAGAGGGCAAGTCGTCAATGAGATAAACTGGCGTTTTATTACCGGTTGATTGAAGTTGTAATCCTTGTGCAAGCCTCAATGCGTATGAAACGAGCTTTTGTTGACCTTGAGATAATCCATCTTCGGCAGGAAAATTATCAACGTTAATCTCTAAATTTGCCCGCTGTGGACCAAATAAACTGTGACCAGCTAATGTTTCACGTGAAACATTTTGATTTAAACAGGTTTCGAGGGTGAGTTGGGTGTCCCAGCCTGAAAAGTAATTCAAAGAAAGTGAAGTATCTGGCAAAAGTACGCGAATAATTTCTGTAAAGAAAGGTAAGAAGTCACTAACATACTGTTGACGAAGTTGATTGAGTTGTTCACCCACGAGCGCAAATTCACGATTCCAAATAGCCAATTCTTTCTGGGAGGCGTGTGATTTAAGCGCAATGTTTCGTTGAGCTAATAATTTCTGAAAATTTTTCCACAATGAGTAAAAAGAAGGGTTGGTGTGAAATAAACCCCAGTCAAGAAATTGACGACGACATTTTGGCCCATCGCTTAAAATGCGATGGCTGTCAGAAGCAATAAACTGAATCGGTAGGTAATGCGAGATTTTAGTAATTGAAGAAACAGATTGTTCTGAGATGCGAATTTTCGAAGATCCATCACGAAAACGTTGTAAGCCAATCGGAAGGATAGACTGACCGCTCTCAACTTGAGCAAACAAAGTCATATTATCCGCTTCACTATTAATAACGCGCTCACTCTGGTGAGTGCGAAAAGATTTCCAGGTTCCTAAATAATAAATTGCTTCTAAAATACTTGACTTTCCTGCTGCATTATTACCAAAAAAAATATTAAAGTGGGGCGAACAAATGATTTCCGCTTGTTCTATATTGCGTAACTGATCGATTTTCAATAGCGTAATAGCCATATTTTTACATTATATCAATAAGTTAATAATACTCTGTCGAGTTTAAAAGATCCGGTGAATGGATGCAAGATTTTTCACCTAGGAGCTTCGGTTTCACACAATGAAATGTATTTATGCGCGTGAAGTGCAATTTCATTAAAAATGTTTTATTATTGAAAACTTTTTAAAAGGGGCAGTCATTTTCCGGCTAAAAACGCTGAAAAATAAATAACAATGATAAAATTAGGTTTAATAGGTTTAAAAGGAATTCCAATGTCAACATCACGAATTTTTACATCTGAGTCGGTTTCAGAAGGACATCCTGATAAAATCGCCGATCAAATTTCCGATGCTGTATTAGATGCGATTTTAGCAAAAGATAAATGTGCTCGAGTAGCGTGTGAAACGTTGGTTAAGAATGGCATGGTGATGATCGCTGGTGAGATCACGACAGATGCGTGGGTTGATATGGAAAGTATCGCACGCAAGACGATTAGAGATATTGGATATAATAATCCTAGTTATGGATTTGATAGCGAAGCCTGCGCCGTTGTTTCTGCAATAGGCAAACAATCACCCGATATCGCGATGGGTGTTGATCAACGTGAAGACAAAGACATGGGAGCGGGCGATCAAGGGCTAATGTTTGGCTATGCTACGAATGAAACACCGGAATTAATGCCGGCACCAATCATGTATGCGCATAAATTAGTACGAAAACAAGCAGAATCGAGAAAATCTGGTCTTTTATCTTGGCTGCGCCCAGATTCTAAAAGTCAAATTACTATCCGTTATGAAAAGAACAAGCCTGTTGCAGTGGATTGTGTTGTTCTTTCAACGCAGCATGATCCCGACGTGAATCAAAAAACATTGCAAGAAGCGGTAATGGAGACAATCATCAAGCCGGTTATTCCTGCAAATTGGCTTCACAAAGACACGAAATATTTTATTAATCCAACAGGACGATTTGTCATTGGTGGACCCGTGGGTGATTGCGGGTTAACCGGTCGTAAAATTATTGTAGATAGTTATGGTGGAATGAGCCGCCATGGTGGTGGATGTTTTTCTGGAAAAGATCCTTCAAAAGTAGATCGTTCAGCAGCCTATGCTGCACGTTATGTTGCAAAAAATATTGTTGCAGCGAAACTAGCGGATCGTTGCGAAGTGCAAATTTCTTATGCCATTGGTGTTCCGCAACCCACGTCAATATTGATTGAAACATTTGGGACAAATAAAATACCTGAAAATCAAATTGCAGAATTAGTTAAGCAATATTTTGATTTGCGTCCACGTGCGATTATTGAAGATTTGAAATTATTAAATCCAATTTATTTACCAACCGCAGCCTACGGTCATTTTGGTCGCGATGATTTAAATTTAAGTTGGGAAAAGTGTGACAAAGTAGCGCAGTTATCTGGAAATGGATTGCATGCTGCACCTGTGTAATTTCTTGTATTGACCAGATAGGAAGTGTGATGAAAAAAGAAATGATTGCTCAATTGCATGATGCGTTTGAAAGAATTGCGCAACATGATAAAAAAATAGAGTTTTGGTACGCGAGAGATTTGCAAAAAATTTTAGGATATAGCGAATGGCGGAATTTTTTATTGATTGTCGATAAAGCAAAAATTGCGTGTAAACACTCAAAACACGCAATTTCAGACCATTTTGTTGACGTCAACAAAATGGTCTACTTGGTTGGGCTCAGGCAGTCAGCGTAAAATCGATGATATTCAGCTAACACGTTACGCATGTTATTTGATCGCGCAAAATGGAGATTCACAAAAACCAGAAATTGCCTTTGCGCAAAAATCTGCCAATAGCACAAGATATTAAAAAATTAAGTAGAAAAATTAAATCCGAAGAAAGACGAATTGAAAAATAATCAAGGGGAATAACATGCCAGCCATCGCAAAAAAAACTGCTGTAACGTTACAAGATTACAAAGTTGCCAACATCGCGCTTGCCGATTTTGGTCGAAAAGAAATTGTTATTGCTGAAACAGAGATGCCCGGTTTGATGGCGGTACGTAAAGAATATGCGGCAAAACAGCCATTAAAAGGTGCGCGCATCGCGGGATGTTTGCATATGACGATTCAAACTGCGGTGTTGATTGAAACGTTAATTGCATTGGGTGCTTCTGTGCGTTGGTCATCTTGCAATATTTTTTCAACGCAAGATCATGCAGCTGCTGCGATTGCAAAAGCGGGTATTCCTGTTTTTGCGTGGAAAGGGGAAACCGAAAAAGAATATGATTGGTGCATTGAACAAACGCTTCAAGGTCCTGATGATTGGCAACCCAATATGATTTTGGATGATGGTGGCGATTTAACGTTAATCGTGCATCAAAAATATTCGTCGTTGTTAAAAAATATCCGTGGTATTACTGAAGAAACCACAACAGGCGTGCATCGTTTATATGAAATGGCAAAAGCAGGCACATTAAAAACATCGGCAATTAACGTTAATGATTCTGTTACTAAATCTAAATTCGATAATTTATATGGTTGTCGTGAATCATTGGTTGATGCGATTAAACGGGCAACTGATGTGATGATTGCAGGAAAAATTGCTGTTGTTTGTGGTTATGGTGATGTTGGAAAGGGATGTGCGCAAGCTTTGCGTGGTTTGGGTGCGCGTGTGTGGGTTACTGAAATTGATCCGATTTGCGCATTGCAAGCGACGATGGAAGGATATGATGTAATCACCATGGAAGATGCAGCAAGCAAAGCGGATATTTTTGTTACTGCAACGGGTTGTCGTGATATCATCACACACGATCATATGAAAAAAATGAAAAACCAAGCCATTGTGTGCAACATCGGCCATTTTGATTTAGAAATTGATGTGGCGTCACTACGAAAATATAAGTGGGAAAACATCAAACCCCAAGTCGATCAAATTATTTTTGCGGACGGAAAACGCATTACCTTATTAGCAGAGGGTCGTTTGGTAAATTTGGGATGTGCAACGGGCCATCCCAGTTTTGTGATGTCGAATTCATTCACCAATCAAGTGCTCGCGCAAATTGAATTGTGGAATAACAGCGAAAAATACGAGAAAAAAGTGTATGTGTTGCCAAAACATCTTGATGAGAAAGTGGCGAGTTTGCATTTAGAAAAAGTCGGTGCAAAATTAACGAAATTAACTGATGCGCAATCAAAATATTTGAGTGTTGATAAAAAAGGACCCTTTAAGCCGGAATATTACCGGTATTGACATTATTTCAGATTTACTGTGAAGTGAACAAACAAAGGAGGTTGTATGAATAAAAAATATATTGCTATTGGTTTTGCATTATCATTAATGGGATCTGCGCAAGCGCTTGCCACATCTTCTACGTATCAAGATAATTTACAAGTTGTGTTTGAAGGATTTGACCCCAACACTATGTTGTTTGAATCCTATCGCAGCAATAATTCGGTTGATATCGTTGGCCCACAGTTTACGAAAACCGATGCGCCGGCCGTAGTGACCATATCGAGCGATATCACGCAGGGTGTTGGATATCCTAGTATGTCAGTGATGTTTACGGGTAGTCCTAACTGCAAAATCACTTTTGCGGATGGTCCGCACAGAAATTTAGATTTCAAGGAAGGTAATCCTCCTTTTTGTGCTGACATGGGTTTAATTGTGGGGAATATCGTGAAAATTTCTAATAATCATTACACGATGGTGATTAAAAAATTACAGTAATGTTTGCGTTATCACAAAAACCAACATTTTAGTATCACACCATGCTCAGCTCCGCTTGTTACGTGCTTCGCGCGCACGCAGTAAGCGGAACAGAAGTGATCGGCTGACGCAGCACAGTAAAATCACTGCGACATCATTATCACCAAAACCAATCTTCAAAATTCACTCTCCTTTTTGAGCCGCGTTGGTTGGATAGGCCCTTAATAAAATATTAACAATCGCATGATAATATAGTGTCATTTCTTAAAAGTGCTGCAAAATTCTCCGAGAGTTGGAATTTATTTTATCGAGACATACCATATGACTAGAACTGTTGGTTCTTTTTCAGAGTTTAGCTATCCTAATAATCCATTATTTAATTATGACGGTGCGATATATACAGTCATCAACGATAAAAACTTATTAGGAAGTGGTCGCGCGGGTTCAGTATATAAAGCAGTGCCTGATGATCCAAGCAGGCCATCATTAGCTGTTAAAGTTGTGACTGAGCGCCGTGGTTACGATCCATGTTTAGGTATGTGTAATGAAGCGGGGTGGAATCAGAGAATTCATGGTATTGGTTTCAGCTCTAAAAAAAGTCTTTCTTTGTTGATGCCTCTTGTGATCGGCGAAAATTTACATGATTTTATATTAAATCAGTCTACAGTCTCCGACAGAACTGTAATGCACTATTGGATTTTATTGGCGCTGTCAGTTGAGAATTTGCATAAAACACACAATGCAGTTCATGGTGATGTAAAAATGGCGAATGCCATGCGTTGTGTAAATCCGGGTGGAAGCGAAACAATTAAACTCATTGATTTTCAATATACCGCATCTGTTGGAATGCCAGCCCCACTTGCAGGAATTTTACCATCATGTTGTCGGGAAGGCGGTATGGCGCCTGAACTCAGTGATGGATCTATAACAGCAACAAGGGCGCAAGATTATTATCGATTAGGTAGTACACTTTTGTGTCTGTTGAAACGTATGAGTCATGTGTCACAAGAAGTAAAAACAAGTGTTACAAAAATTACAAATGGTTTGTGTTGGCATAACGTTCAGAATCGCTGGTGTATCCCTCATGCCGTTTATGAACTTGAATGTGCTCTCACAATAATACCTCGTTATCCTGCATCAGCAACATTTTGTACCTTACTGGATTCACATATAGATGTGCTTGCTGGTGAAATGTATGCAGCAACACAAGAAACAATAAAACTAAAAACAGAAAAACAAACTGCTTTGAGAGAAATACAAAAAGCCCTGCTTGATCCTCGCGATTTAAGAACGATTACTCAAAAGGTGGCGAGTGTGAGAAAAACCTATCCAAAAGTAACCGCTGGGTTTTTTTTCTTGCGAACCAAAACGCTGTTAGATGAATTACTTCGGTGCGAAAAAAGCTCTACCACTCGCGCTCTTCAATAGGGATCTGTATTTGTACTAATTTTTTTTATCATCCTATCATCCAATGTTAATAATTCTGCCGCAACATCAGATATCTGTTGACAGGGTTCTGAATTCAAAATATCAGCGCCATGCTAAAAAATCTGCCGCAGAAATTCTTTCGTCTCACACAACGTTTTGTTGGCAACTTCGTTCGCTTTTTCCGCGCCTTCACGAATAACGTGTAACACAAAATCTTTACTACCCGACAATTCTTTTCGATGTTTGTGCATCGGTTCTAGCAGCGCAACAATGCATTCAATTAATTTTTTCTTACACTCCACATCACCAATTTGACCGTGACGATATTTTTGTTTCGCTTCTTCCACCCATTTTTTATCAGCATTAAAAATAGTATGAAAAATCCAGAGCGGATTATTTTCAACAGTGCCAGGATCAGTTGCGCGCATGCGTTTGGGATCCGTATACATAGTCATAATTTTTTGTCGAACGGTGTCAGCATCATCACTTAATAAAATAGAGTTATTTAATGATTTACTCATTTTTAATAAATTGCCATCTGCAGTTGGCGCACCCAATCCAATTAATTTTTTTGTACGACCGAGCAGTATGGCGGGAATCGGAAATAATCCGCCAGCTTCAGCATCAACACCGCAATATAATTGATTAAATTTACGTGCTGTTTCGCGTGTTAATTCTAAATGCGCTGCTTGATCTTCACCCACCGGCACAACATCAGCACGAAACGCTAAAATATCGGCCACTTGTAAAATCGGATACCATAAAAATCCCATGGAATAGTGATCACCCAATTGTTTGTCGCGAATTTCATCTTTAATAGTGGGATTTCGCATCAAACGCGGATACGAAATAATCATGCTGAAATAAGTTGCTAATTCAAAAATAGCTGGAATAGAGGATTCTAAAAACACACAGCTTTTTTTGGGATCGATTCCTGCGGCCAAATAATCCAAAGCAATATCTAACACACTGTCGTGAATTTCTTGTGGTTTTTCTGCTTTGGTTGAAAATGCATGTGGATTGGCGATTAAAAAATAACAGTCGTAATCATCTTGCAACTGAATGCGGTTTTCCAGCGAACCCACCCAATGACCTAAATGTAATTTTCCAGTGGGTGTGTCGCCGGTGAGTAAGCGTGGTTTGATAGTAGGCATATTTTTCTCGATCATTTACGGAAAAAACATCATCGCAAGTTTATGTTATGCAGTCAATTTTATTAAAAATACGGTATTGAATTTTAACACGGTCAGTTTACACTCTGTTTTACTGTTATTTTCTGCTATACTTTCCGGTATGAAGATAGTAATACCGAGGTAGCGTTATGAGTGTGGCAAAAATAGCGATTTCAATTGATAAAAAATTACTTAAAAAATTGGATAAACTCGTGGATCAAGATTTATTTCAAAATAGAAGTCAGGCGATATCAACCATTATTGAAGCGGGAATGACGGATTTTCTTCGTGAGCGTTTTAAAAGAGAATGTGAAAAATTAGATCCAGCGGAAGAGCAAGCAATGGCGGAGGAGGGATTATATTGGGATACAAAAGAATGGGAAAAATTTTAAAAGGCGATATCGTTTGGGCGAATTTAAATCCATCGATAGGCCATGAACAATCTGGTCTGAGACCTGTTTTGGTATTAAGCCATGATTTTTTTAATGAAAAATCCAAAACAGTTATCGTTGTTCCGTTAACGAGTCGAACGCAAAAAATAGGTTTTCCTTTGACGTTACAACTTAATCAAAAAATTATGAAAAAACAAGCGTGGATTAAAATTTCGCAAATTAGAAACATTTCTGTATTACGTATTGGCAAAAAAATCGATCATTTGGATTCGAGCGAAACCAAGCAGGTTATCGATGGATTGAATGAAATCCTTAGTTAATTTTATTGAAATTTCCGGTACAATCCCTCCATGTCAGAATTACACTCCATTACCGAATCGTTAAACGAAGCGCAGCGTGAAGCAGTGACGGCTGAGTTGTGTCATTTGTTGGTGCTTGCGGGTGCGGGCAGCGGTAAAACACGTGTGTTGGTACATCGTATTGCGTACTTGATGGCAAAACACAATGTGTCGCCATATGAAATTTTAGCGGTAACGTTTACCAACAAAGCAGCCAATGAGATGCGCGGGCGCATTGAAAAATTGCGTGGTGTTCCGATGAATCATATGTGGGTGGGAACGTTTCACGGATTATCGCATCGTTTGTTGCGCGCGCATTTTTCTGAAGCGCAATTGCCACCAACGTTTCAGATTATTGATAGCGAAGATCAACTGCGATTAATCAAACGCATTCATCGCGCGATGGAATTAGATGAAAAAAAATGGGAACCAAAAAAATCACAATGGTTTATTAATCAGCAAAAAGAAAAAGGGGTGCGCGCCAATCACATTGCGGATGCGCATGATTATACGACTGAAAAATTAAAACAAATTTATGCGGAATACGAATCTGTTTGTCAGCGATCAGGATTAGTGGATTTCACTGAATTATTATTACGTTCTTATGAATTATTGAAAGATAATGAAAATGTGCGAATGCATTATCAGCAACGTTTTTCACATATTTTAGTCGATGAATTTCAGGACACGAATCACATTCAATATCGATGGTTGAAAATACTGACGGGTCAGAAAACATTTATGATGGCGGTCGGTGATGATGATCAATCGATTTATAGTTGGCGTGGCGCGCAAGTTAAAAATATCCGAGATTTTTCGCGTGATTTTAAAAATGCACACACCATTCGATTAGAGCAAAATTATCGTTCCAGCAAAACCATTTTAGATGCAGCGAATGCCGTGATTGAAAAAAATAACAATCGCATGGGAAAAAAATTGTGGACGTCTGGCGACAAAGGCGATTTAATCACGCTTTTTGAAGCATTTAATGAACGTGAAGAAGCGTCACACGTGATTTCTGAAATAAAAAATTTGGCGCGGCAAGGCTATGCGTTAACGGATTTCGCTATTTTATATCGTTCCAACGCACAATCGCGCGTACTAGAAGAAGCATTATTAGAAGCAAAAATCGCTTACCGTATTTATGGCGGTTTTCGCTTTTTTGAGCGAGCGGAAATCAAAGATGCATTAAGTTATTTACGGTTAATAGCAAATCGTCAAGATGATGCGGCATATGAACGCATTATCAATACACCGACACGTGGTATCGGACAAACCACGCTTGCAAAAATACGCGAATTAGCGCGTGAAAATAATGCATCATTGTGGGAAACAACGCTCAATTGTTTAACCAATCGCATTTTTTCAGCACGCGCACATGCGGCGTTAGAAAGTTTTGTTACGCTGATTGAACAACTGAGTGTTGAGTCACAAAAATTAAAATTAGCGGAAATAGTGGATGTGATGTTATTGCGCTCAGGATTATTATCATCTCATCAAGAAGATAAAACGGAGAAAGGATTATCGCGCGCAGAAAACTTAAAAGAATTAATTACCGCAACGACTGAGTTTGTGGTTTCGAGCGAACAGGAAAATTTATCGGAAATTGAAGCATTTTTAGCAGAAGTGGTTTTGGAAACGGGTGAACAACAAGCGGATCAACAAACGGATTGTGTGAGTTTGATGACATTGCACGCGGCAAAAGGATTGGAATTCCCTGTTGTCTTTATTGTTGGCATGGAAGAGCAATTATTTCCGCATCAAATGTCAGTGAATGAACGAGATGGATTAGAGGAAGAAAGGCGCTTGTGTTATGTCGGCATGACACGCGCGATGAAAAAATTATTGTTAAGTTGCGCGGAATATCGGCATATGCATGGTCAAGGTCATTATCATGCACCCTCTCGTTTTTTATCGGAAATTCCAGATGAATTGATGACGCGCGTTCGCCCGAAGTTAACGGTGTCAAAACCCAGTGCGTACGGTATTGAGAATTCAACTTATTTCACGCAACGTAAAATGAAAAAAGCGATTACGCAAAAAATCCCACAAAATGACTCAGGTTTTAATATCGGCCAGCGCGTGAAGCATGAAAAGTTTGGAGCGGGTTATGTGTTGGATTGCGAAGGTCAGGGCGAGCATGCACGCATTCAAATTAAATTCGAAAAACATGGCGCAAAATGGTTGATTTTGCAGTTTGCGAATTTGAGTATGCTGTAGGTATGAACCAGTGAATTAACATAAAATAGCACGCTCTACCAATCGCAATGGCCGCATCCATTTTTTATCTGCATCACACTGTTTTTCAAAAATGGTGCCTGCTAAGAAGCCAATATAACAAGCTTGCATGTTATCAAAGCGCGAGATGTTATCCTGATGATAAGCGATCTCGCACACATGTGTTTTGTGTGTTGTTTTATTCACATAATCAAAATAAGTTAAAACATGATGACGATCAACAGAAATAACATGATACTGCGCCTGAAAATGGGTTTTGGTAGACAAAAGAAATGATGTATCGTGCGCGCCTATCATTCTCCCATCCATTACCGCTCGCACGTATCGCCCATAATATCCGCCCAACCAACACGCTTCAACTGCAGTTAAAGCATAAATTAACTGAGTATTTTGCACTGCTTCGAACAAAGCGACTTTAAATACTGTGGATTTCATTTTTAAACGAAAAACAGCTTCTTTTCGTTTTGCATTAAAACCCACAAAACGACACGTGTTTTTATTGGAATAATAAAAATCGCGCATCCAACTCATTATAGTTGCAATCATTCAAACACCCGTTCATTTTTAAACGGCATCACATCCTGTGCAAATCGACAATCACTTAAACTTTCCCTTTTTTTGAGAAACTGAGCTAATAAATTCGCTGGCATGATGGCCACGGTATCAAATAACAATTTGTAAGAATAGGACATGCCAAGTATTTGTAAAAAATGTGGGAATGGCACCACACCCACATTAACCAAAGACACCACAAAAATTGTATACAATGCTTCGCCAATCGCAGAAGATCCCAAACTCCTTAACCAAAAATATTTTCCACGCAAAACAATTTTCCAGCGACTGACAAAATAAATATTGAAAAATGCACCGATCATAATAGCAATGGCATTAGAAATACCTGCTCTGAATAATAAATTAAGAATAATGTGATATGCGTTGGTATATTGAGAAAATTCAGGTGGCGTTGGTAATTTCTGTAATACAAAACCAATCGTGGAAAAACACAGCAGTCCAATTAAACCAGACCACACCACTTGTTTTGCTTTTTGATAGCCATATACTTCTGCAATCACATCTGCAAGAAAAAAAGTAATGGAAATAACAAAGGTAGCAGATGACGCCACCATAGAGTCAATCGAAATAAATTTATAATCCAGTAAAACGGAGATTTGCAAAATCGCACCATACAGCATAGACAATAATGTTAAATAACGGTATTGCTCATGAGAACGACTTAACACAATCATTTTCCTAAATTAATTTCCCCGGATTCATAACATGATTGGGATCAAAAATATTTTTGATACCGCGCATATATTGTATTTCTGAATCACTTTTTGAATAATGCAAATACGGTTTTTTTAATAATCCCACACCATGTTCCGCACAAATCGATCCATTAAAATGTTGAATTACGGCATAAATAGTTTCGCTGATTTCTGCGCAGCGCACAGCAAAATCTTTTTCGGAAACGGTTTCGGGTTTTAAAACATTTACATGTAAATTGCCATCGCCCACATGGCCAAACCAAACTGTTTCTAATGCAGCATATTTATTTCTCAATAAATCTGCAGCGGCGCGCATAAAAGAAAATATTGTTGACGGTAATACAGCCAAATCAAACTTGTACGGGAAATATTTTTTCAGTGATCGCGAAATACCTTTTCGATATCGCCATAAATGATTTGCTTCTTTTTCATGGTGACTCATTAGTATTTCAGAAATATTATTTTTATTTAATTGGTCTTGTAAAATTTTCTCGATAATCAGATCAACGGTATCATCTGATTCATATTCAAATAGACCGTAAAAATCAGTATTTTTTTGAAATGGAAATGCAATCTGTTCCGCTTGCATGACACACTGCATCGCGGTATGACAAAAAAATTCAAATGCGATCAATGAAACCGCTTGTTGCAAAACAGATAATAAAATGGTGATGGCCTGATTGTTTGATACAGAAAATAAAATGACTTTTGTTTTTTTGGGTAGTGCCGTTAATTTTAAAATAGCATGGGTAATAAAACCTAAGGTGCCTTCTGAGCCAATAAATAAATGTCGAAAATCATATCCCGTTGCGTTTTTCACTAATCCTTTATTGCACCCCAAAATATCACCACGCCCCGTGATAACGGTGAGACCCATTACCCATTGCCGCGTTGATCCATAACGAATGACATGCAAACCGCCCGCATTGGTAGCAATATTACCACCGATTTGACATTCTGCTGCTGATGCAAAATCAACAGGGTAAAATAAATCCAGTTGTTTTGCATAATCTTGTATTGCCTTCAGCGTCACACCCGCCTCACAATGCAGTGTTTTATCGGCTGCGTTAAAATCCACTATGTGGTTCATTTTTTCAAACGACACGATAATGTCATTTTGTTTTGCAACTGCGCCACCGCTGTACCCCGTGCGACCGCCAGATGGAACCAACGATAATCGATGTTCATTAGCAAAATGTACCAAGGAAACCAATTCATTTTTATCTTGCGGAAACACAACACATAAAGCATGAGGGGGGGGTAGCACGTCTGTTAAATCTTTGCCATAAATTAATATAGATTGATAATCAAACAGCACACGATCTTTTGAAAAAATAGTCATTACTGCCGAAATAATAAAATTATTTTCCACCGTGATTTCCTTAGCGTTCAACACGCTCTCGCGAAACTTACTGACATTTTTTTAAAAAGTCCATGAATATTTTTAATGTACATTTCGCAATGCATCGTAATACAAACGACTTTGATACGCATTGGATTGCTTTAATTTCGCAATATGCTGCTCATCAAAAACAACATCATCTACGCATGACTGTGCATAATCAAATTTTCCCGACGTCGGCATATATAAAAAATCTATTTTTCTCGCCACAATTTTAATTTTCTGATCTATCTCACGTAACTCGCCTTGAATTGACAATAACATGCCTACAAAACCAAATTTATGAATTTTTGAAAATTGATTTTGATCAATATGCACAAAAAATAATTCTGATAATTGCGTATTTTCAACTAAAATATATTTTTCTTGCGTTTCATCTGATATCACTTTCAGCTGTCCTATCAGTGTCAACTGACAACCTGTTTTGTCACAAAGCGGCATACTGCATTCTCCTTGGTTGTAATCCCCATCCGCCGAGACTATAATTCCTTTTAGAATTAAAAACAACTCCGTAAATAATTAACCCGATGACACCGCTCAAAAAAATACAAAAAGTGATTTCGCCCGCGGAAATATTAAGCAATAACCTGAATCATTTTGCGCACACAAAAAATATTCACGAGGCAGAATTAGCGCGCCAAACGAATATTCCACAACCCACATTACATAAAATTTTAACGGGAAAAACAACGGATCCGCGCATTTCAACGGTACAAACACTTGCAGATTATTTTGGTGTCACGCTAGATGCGCTGTATTCTGAAACAGCATTCATCGATAATCGTGGCGCGCTCAAAGGAAAATCTATTCCTGTTATTTCCTGGTCGGACTGCATTTACTATCGCACCGTGCTAAAAAAATTAACGCCAACCAACTGGGGTCACTGGGTGTTAATTAAGCATGATCATCAGCAGAGTTGCTTTGCATTAAAAAGCAAAGTAGCGACAGAACCTCATTTTCCAAAAGGCACACTTTTTATCATCGATACACAAACCACACCCAAAGATGGTGATTTTGTGGTGGTGCATTTTGACAATACACCCGAATGCACATTGCGAGAATTATCAATCGACGGACGAACAGAAATATTATTACCACTCAACACACGCGCGAAAGCAGAAAAACACGGGAAATCAATTCACATCATTGGTATTGTATTGGAGTCGCGGTTTTTGTATGAAGAGCGATAACTTTTTACTTCGCTTGTTACGTACCTTGGTATTTATTCACAACGCACACAGCGTTGAAATTTACAACCGCATTGGCATCACAACAAAAATACTACTGTCTTCGTTGCCAGGCTCATCCATGCGCAGACTGCTGTTGGTGTCGATAAACGTCAAGCGAATCGACCCCGCTTTCACAACGCTCAACACATCCAGCAAATAAGTAATATTAAATCCGATATCTAAATTCTCACCGTGATAGTGAATATCTATTTCTTCTTCCGCTGCTTCATGCTCTGGATTATTCGCCATTAACTTTAAATTACCGGATTGCAACTCAATTCTCACGCCGCGCACTTTGTCATGACACAAAATTGCCGTGCGCAATAAGGCTTGTTTTAACGTATCACGATCCACTAAAACTGTTTTGTCTCCCATTTTTGGGATCACGCGTTGGTAATCGGGAAAACGTCCTTCGACTAATTTTGATGTAAAAATAAAATCATCGCTCACGATTCGAATGTGATGATGACCCACTTGCACGGTCAATAATTTTTGAGAATCTTTTAATAGCCGCATTAATTCCATGACCGCTTTGTATGGAACAATCACCTGTAGACGCGGTGTTTGCACATGAATGAGCATTTGATTGAGTGCCAATCGATGTCCGTCGGTTGCAACCACACGCAAATGATTATCAGCAATTTCCATTAACATGCCATTCAAATAATAACGCACATCTTGTTGTGCCATTGCGAAAGCAGTGCGATGCAATAAGCTTGATAATTCATCTTGTAAAATAGTAAATGTCGCATTTGATTCCGCTGATTCAACACTTGGAAAATCATCTGCAGACAACGTCGACATAGTAAAACGACTGCGTTGTGATGTTAATGTGACGCGATCTTTGTCCTGATATAATTCGATTTGAGCTGATTCTGGCAGCGCTTTACAAATGTCATATAATTTTCGCGCAGGCAATGTTAAACGTGTATTAGTATTATTACCGTGCATCAAAGTCGATTGACCAATTAATTCGATTTCCAAATCTGTTCCTGTCACTGATAATTGTTTGTCATTCACATGCAACAAAACAGTCGACAAAATCGGCATCGCTTGTTTGTGATCAACCGCGCCGATGACGAGTTGTAATGGTTTTAAAAGTTGTTCGCGTTGAAGGGTGAGTTTCATGCCGACAGTATCCTTATCAAATTCTTCCAATCTTCCTGTAAATCCACCTGTTCGTTCAATAATTCTTTTACTTTTCGGCAAGCATGCAGAACGGTTGTGTGATCACGTCCGCCAAATGCATCGCCGATTTCGGGCAAGCTGTGCGTTGTTAATTCTTTTGCGAGTGCCATCGCCATTTGACGCGGACGAGTGACAGAACGATTGCGGCGTTTTGATAAAATATCCGCGACTTTAATTTTATAATATTCCGACACAGTGCGTTGAATATTTTCGATCGTGACTAATTTTGCTTGCAATGTTAATAAATCTTTTAGCGCTTCACGTACAAAATCAACGGTGATATCGCGACGGGTAAAATGCGCATTCGCAATCACGCGTTTTAATGCACCCTCTAATTCACGCACGTTGGATTGAATATGTTTTGCAATAAAAAAAGCAACGTCACTGGATAAATTCACCTTTGATTGCTCAGCCTTTGTCATTAAAATGGCCACGCGCGTTTCTAATTCAGGTGGTTCAATGGCAATGGTTAATCCCCAGCCGAAACGAGATTGCAATCGTTCTTCTAATCCTGAAATTTCTTTTGGATAACGATCACAAGTTAAAACAATTTGTTGATTGCTTTCAAGCAGTGCATTAAATGTGTGAAAAAACTCTTCTTGCGAACGTTCTTTTTTTGCAAAAAATTGAATATCATCAATTAACAAACAATTCACCGAGCGATAAAATTTTTTAAAATCATTCATGGCATTGTGTTGCAGCGCTTTAATCATATCAGCAACGAAACGTTCAGAATGTAAATATAAAATTTTCGCTTTGGGATTTTTTTCTAAAATATAATTTCCCATTGCTTGCGATAAATGCGTTTTACCCAAACCAACGCCGCCATATAAAAATAAGGGATTGTACGCTTGTCCTGGATTTTCGGCGACTTGCATTGCTGCCGCGCGCGCGAGCTGATTGGATTTTCCTTCTACGAAATTATCAAAACGAAATAGCGGATTGAGGTTGCTTTGATGTGGCGTGAAAGAAGCATGCGTGTGTGAGGAGCGTGACACAGTATGAGTTGGCGCATCATGTCGCACACTGATGTTGCTAATACTGCCGCCATTTCTACCTTCGTCGTCCTCTTGTTTTTTAGTCCCAATGCGCAATTTCACAATGGGTGGTTCGCCTTCGCACAATTCACGTAGTGTATCAGTAATTTTTGCTAAAAAATGTTCGTTCACCCAATCCAAGACAAATTGATTTGGCGCCAATAAGGTCAGCGTATTTTTGTTCATTTCAGCATGCAATGGGCGCAGCCAAGTACTAAATTTTTGCTGCGGAATTTCCTCGCGCAAATAATTTAAACATTTATCCCAGAGAGTTAACACTTCGATTGTTTCCGACATTGATCATCCTTGAAGTTTGTGGGAATGCGTGCCACACCCACTCACATCAGCATTTCCAGCACCGCCATCCGTACCGCCACTGAATTTCGCGTCTGCTGCAGAATAACAGATTGCGATCCATCTGCAACAGAAGATTCAATTTCAATACCGCGATTCATCGGTCCAGGATGCATGACCATTGCAGTGGGTTTTGCGAGCGCTAATTTTTCTTCAGTTAATCCAAATTGTTTAAAATAATGATCATCTTTCGGATGTAATTTTGTGTCAATCCTTTCCTTTTGAATGCGCAATGTGTAAATAATATCAACATTTTTTAATCCTGATTCCATTGAATGGACTATTTCCACATGACTGAATTCCGTATCCGACGGTGTAAAATAATCGGGCGCGATGATGCGAATATTTTTCACCCCCATCAAATTTAATCCGATGATTAACGAGCGCGCAACACGTGAGTGAGCAATGTCGCCCACAATGGCCACCGTCAATTTTGAAAAATCAGAAAAGTGTTGGCGAATGGTTAATAAATCCAATAATGTTTGTGTGGGATGTTCATTGCTGCCATCTCCTGCATTCACAACACTGATTTCTGTTTTTACTTCTGCTGCTAAAAATTGCGCGAGATGATTATCAGGGTGACGAATCACTAACAGCGATGCACCCATTGCTTCGAGATTGCGAACGGTATCAATTATTATTTCGCCTTTTGCTGCTGATGATTGCTTCATGTCAGGTGATAACACAATGGCACCCAAACGATGCGCTGCAATTTCAAATGAATTGCGTGTGCGCGTGCTGGGTTCAAAAAATAAATTCACAATAACTTTGCCATGCAATGTGTTGAGCACGGATTGTTTTGCAATGACGGTTTTTAAAAAATAATCTGCACGATTGAGTAAGTACGTAATTTGTTTTACATCAAGTGATTGCATGGTGAGGAGGTGGTGGAGTTTGGGGGGGGTCATATGGAAGTTATCCGTTAACTATTTTCCCATCCACGATTCTACAATCAATTTCGCACTCACACTATCAGCGTGTTCAAATCTATCTGCGCCTTTTAACGTGCTGTGCATTTCATTTTTTGCAGCGACGGTGGTTAATCGTTCATCCACAAAATAAACGGGTAATTGAAATTGTTTTTTTAATTGCTCACCGAAAGCGCGTGCTTGTTTTGTGATTGGTTGTTCTGTGCCATCCATGTTGAGGGGTAATCCGACAATCAATGCGTCTACACCCCACTCAGTAATTAATTTTTTGATTTCTGACCAATCGGGCGTGCCGCGATTGGCTTTTAAAATGGTGAGCGGGTTAGCGGAGCGAGTAATAGTTTGACCAATTGCAACACCTATTTTTTTAAAACCGAAATCAAAGCCTAAAACGACGTGGATCTGATTTTTTTCTCCCACTCCCACTCCCACTCCCACCCCCACTATTCACGCATGACCAGACTGCGACGATAATTTATTTAAATCAATCCCAATCGATTTTGCGGCAGTGGCCCAGCGTTGCGCAATCGGCGTGTTAAATATAATTTTTTTTTCCAGCGGGCAAAGCAACCAATCATTGCGTTGGATTTCATTTTCAAGTTGTCCGAGTTCCCACGCTGAATAACCCAGCACAACCATGTAATGATCAGGTCCGCGGCCAGAAGCAATGTCTTGTAGAATTTCGCGCGAGGTTGAGATAGTAACTTCACTATCATCATCTGATTCTGCCAAACTCATGCGGTCATGGATCACAAATCCTTGATCAGGACCAATTGGGCCGCCAGAAAATACAGGCGCATCTTGAACACGGTCATCTTTAACATCAATCGTGAGATGTTCCATCACGTTACCGAGCGTGGCTGACAGCGGTTTGTTAATGGTAAAACCAAGCACGCCCGTTGTGTCAGAATGTTCGTAAATATACACAACTGATTTGGAGAAAAAATCACCCCGCAACGATGGCATGGCGATCAGTAAATGATTTTTAAAATTATTAACTTGCATCGTTTGTTCCTGACTAGCGCGAAAGTATAACAGGAACAATTGAGCTGCGCACGCATCACTTCGATTGGGTTATGTTGGCGGGAATCTCCTCCCATATCGCTCTAATTTTAGCTTCAGTGTCAGCTTTAGCTTTAGCTTCAGCTTCAGTGTTAGCGGGGATGCGAGTATTCCATATGTTGGGAGTAACATGAGGTGGTGCAGAAGGGGCAGGAGGAGGAGAGTTGTTGCTTGTTGCAGTGGCTGCATCTCCTCCCATATGTCGTTTCTGCCACGCATTCAATATATGAATTCTATTGCTAACGTGATCTTCCCAATTCTCAACTATAGTTTTACATGCTAAACAGTTGTAGTGTACTGTGAGACAACCCTTTCCGCTTGACACTATCCGTGTTTCTCGTAACTCTAAATCTGTAACTGTAGTGCGGCGCGTACAGTGCATATGTTTCCCCCACTTTTTATCAAAATCTATAGATAACCCTAACAGAAAAATATTAATGGAACCTTAGTTTAATAATACAAAAATAGGCGGTTATTAACGCGACGACACTTAACACTAAAAAATACAGTGGCATTGGAAAGAGTGTTTTATTCGTTAAGTAACCCATTCCCCATGTGATTGCAGAAATCATCACATAATACAATAAACCAAACAATGCTCCCGCCGTTCCAATAGCTGATTGATATTTTACTAACGCAAAACTTAATGTTAATGGCACAACAAAACCAAATGCGGCCAGCACAATTCCCATCATGGGCAAAATAATTAATACAGTTGATAATATTATATTTTTTGTGTTAATCATGTGAGCGGTTGCAGCAATCGATAACAGTAAACTACCCGCGATCATGATCATGCAGCCAAAAAATAACATTTTTTCGCGACTCCAACGATGCATCAATTTTCTTGCCGAAATACTGCCACACAATGAAGCCAACGCTATCAATAATCCGAGTTTTCCAAACTCACTGGGCGATAATCCCAAGTATTTTATAAAAATAAAAGGACCTTCCGCGTAATAGCTAAACAACATGCCATTACTGATCGCAATTAATATGGCGCATCCGATGAGATGGCTATCTGACATCATATTTTTTAATGTGCCAATAATGCTGGGTAATTTTACCTGTGTTTTAACGCTGGTTTCAGGCAGTTTTATGCAAGCAAACGCAATCAAACTGATTCCAATACCAAATAATAAAATAAAATTACTTTGCCAATGAAACCATTCTGTTAAATATCCACCGACAAAAGGACCCACCGTAATTGAAAAGGCCATGACAAAACCGCTCGTCGCATAAAATTGATTACGTTTTTGCTCGACCATCGATTCTCGGGCAATGGTTTGAATTAACACCGAACCGCAACTGGCACCCAATCCTTGAATAAACCGAGTACTTAACAGCCAAGCGATATCGTGCGCAAAAATGCACAACAAACTTGCGAGCGTATAAACAATTAATCCTGATATCATCGCCGGTTTTCTGCCAATATGATCAGACAGTCTTCCCCATAAAAATACGCCGAACGCAAAACCGATAAAGTAAATACTCAACGTCCATTGGACATACGCATTGTGGGTATGTAAAAAATCAGCAATGGAGGGTAGTGCTGGCGAGTAAATATTTTCACCCAGTTGTGAAAATCCAATTAACGGTAGCAATAACCAAATGGGCGGTGCTGCGGGTTTGTTTTGGGCAATCTTATTCATTGCGAACCACTGTGTCTACAATCCGATTTAATTCAGAAATCATATAAAGTGGTAGCGACAATATTTTTCCATCAAAACGCAAGGGTTCTTCTGAAATTTTAATGCCAATAGCACTCTTGTGTTTATCAATGAATGCGTGCAATGAGCGCAAACGCCCTGTTTTTCCGGCTTTTACTTCAATGGGCAAAATATTTTTTTGATGTTGAATAATATAATCTATTTCAGCTGAGTCGTTGCGTTTATTTTGTTGCCAAAAATATAACGCAGGTTCATAAAAATTAGGTTGTGTTGCAATTAATTCTTGTCCGACAAACTGTTCTGCAAGAGCACCGTCATTTGTCAATAATAAATTATCTTGCATTAATACAGTTGCATTTAATTGTGTTCCAAAATTAACGAATCCCACATCAACCAATAATATTTTAAATTTCTTTTCGTTGATTGCAGCGTTTAAGGGTAATGAATTTGCTTTCGTTTCATAAATGGGCAACAGCAAACCTGCTTGAATTAACAACTGTAGCGCTATTTTTAATGATCGACTTTGCGCATCAGGATCAACATCGCTATATTTAAAATGCTTTGCAATTAAGGTGGGCGCTTTTTCAAAAATACGACGACAATGTTGTTGATTGGCGCGACTCGCATATTTTCCGAAATCATTACGATAGGTGTTTAATAAAAACGCCTGTATTTCCTGACAGCGAAGTAATGATTCACCATTAATATAAGCTTGAACGACTGCCGGCATACCACCTAAAACAAAAAATAATTTAAGATGTTTTAACAATTGGTCATGTGCAACGGAATCAACACCGGAAGTAATATTGGCTTGTAATAGATGTTGAATTAATTTTTCATATCCTAATGCATTTAAAAACTCACTGAAATTGAGTGGATACATATATAAAAATTCAATACGGCCAACGGGCATTCGAAATTCCGCTTCATTTAAAGTGAATTCTAATAATGATCCAGCGCCGATAATATGCAGCGTTGCGTAGCGTTCTTTAAAATAGCGTAATGATTGAATTGCTTCTGAGCATTCCTGTATTTCATCTAAAAATAATAATGTTTTTCCGGCAACAATATTTTTTTTAGAAATAAACTCCAGGCGTTCAAGAATGATTTTGGGATCCAGTGTTGAAAAACACGATTTATACTCCGGCTGTATTTCAAAATTAATCATGAGATAGTCTTCGAATTCCGTTTTGGCGAATAATTCAATGATGTACGTTTTGCCAATTTGGCGCGCACCGCGTACGAGCAGAGGCATTCTGGATGGTGAGATTTCCCATCTTTTTAAATGGGTATAAATTTGGCGTCGCATCATTTTCTCCGTTAATCGTTGATTATATGCATATAACGCAGAAAATAACTAGTTAATATCGTATATGATTGAATTTTTATGTAATAAAAGCTCAAGCCGTCATAATGCTTTCTACTGGTAATAGAAGAATAATATATAAATCTTCTATCGCCAATGGAAGATATTGCATGCTTATTTCTGCGGCTTGCCCGAGAATAAAAATACGGTATTGCGAAAAAATAACGTGAGGCTAGGATAATAGATTCAATTTGATGTATCCATTAAAACTGTTGACAAATGTCAACATCTATTTTACTGTGAGGATACCATTATGCCTCGAAGAAAAAAACATCCGAGTAAAGAAATCGAGGCCGCTGTTATTACCGCTGAAAAAAATGGGTGGGTGTATAAAAAAACTAGTGGTTCGGCGCACGCATGGGGCAGATTGTTTTGTTCTTTGCGAACACAAGATGGCTGTATTTTATCCATTTGGTCAACACCCAGAAGCAATGAGGTGCATGCAAAGCAAATTCGAGCACGTGTAAAAAAATGTCCCCATCTTTCAAGAGAAAAATAAAATGAGCGCGTCAAGCAAAAAAAATAAACAGCACCGATTTACGCTTGTCTTAAGCGGTGTAAATAGTGAAACTGAAAGTTTGGAAGATGTTTTGTTTGAGTCCGGCTGTGATGATGTATTAATTCATTTTCGAAACGGAACTGTTTTTCTCGACTTTGATCGCGAATCTGAAAATTTTGATGATGCGGTTATTGCCGCAATCAAACAAGTGGAAAATACCGCGTTACCTATTCATGTGGCTCATGTTGCTCCCGATCATTACGTCAGTGAATCTGATGTAGCGAAACGCTTGCATATCAAAAGACAGACTGTGTCCTTGTGGTTTAAACGAGAGCGCCATAGTAAACACCCATTCCCTTCTCCAATAATGAAGCTGAATGAAAAATCTCCGTTATGGCGTTGGAGTGATGTGGTTGAATGGTTGTACCAACAGAAAAAAATTAAAGACGAACAAATACTCAACAACGCGAAATTTATCGAGCATATTAATATTGTTTTATTAGATCGCGCATTAAATGCAACAAGTTATCGAAGGAAGTTAATAAAAAAATTGAATTAAGGTGACAGCTGTGATGATGATGACTGTTCTTGTTGTATCTTAGTAATAGCGTTTTGTAATGCATTAATTATGGATGCATTGCTTTTTGTTTTTACTGCTGCGTGCGTAAAAATAGAGCTTAATCTCTTTGCGATATCTGAATTTGACTCTTCTTCGTCACCACTTCTCTTTTTATTGTTTTTTGTTTCAAAATTATTATTAAAGTTTTCATAAAGTGCTATCAATGTATTTCCAGAAACATCTTCTATCGTGGTCGTTTTATTTCCAGCTGTGATGGATAATGTATGCAGCACACTTTTATTGTCCTCTAAAATCGCAAGCAGGTCTTCTTTAGTAACCGATTTTTTGTCAATCAAAATTCCTGGAATCGTATCATCCGATTTGCTGCGGTGAAAAATACTCGAAACTTCCACCACAGCATTTTTTACAATCGTTTTGCCACCATAAATGACTTGTGCGTATCCCGCTTCATGATACGCCTCAATCATGTCTTTTTCTTTTTTCGATAAAAGAATTTTAGTGCCATCAGTAGCGTTAAGCCTCTCATTCTTCAAGCCGGCATCATTGAGCGACACCAATGAAATAGCGGCTCTGTTGTTGGATGCGCGACTTGCGAAGGATTCCATCGCCCACAATTGACATGATTGTTTCCAAGTTAATTTCGCATCACCGACTGATTCGCAGGTTCTGATGGTGACACCCGTTTGTGGATCGTGTTTTGACGTGAGGGTGATATTACAGTGACATTCACCTGCTGCAGCACCCACTTTGTTGTTGTATGTTGCCGTGATCGACGTTTTGCTTTCATAACCATCTGCGCTCACGTGCACGTCACCAACTTTGACATCAGTGGGTTCACCGTGGCGCTCATGCTTTAAAATTGTTTTTAATTTATTTATGTCTGCAAAACAGCCTCTAATATTTTCCTCTGTTGGCAACGACGCAAGTTTATTATCGTGTTGTTCTACTGCAGTGGCAGTCACGCCTAATCGCAATTCTTCGAGGTAATGCGTAAATTGGCGTAAATGAGTTTCGTTTTCAGTTTTGAGTAAATCGGTATGCGTGCTTAATTTTCTAATGGCATCAGTATTACTGGCTTTTTTAAATTCCTCAAAATTTCTTTTTAATTCATCTTGATCATAGGTATCCAACATATCAAATATCGTGCGATCGCCACAGGTGTTGGAGAGTTGTTTGTTATGTATTTTATCTTCGCGAGTAAACAAAAGTCGTGTTTGTTTTTCAAATACGTTTTGTGCAGTATCTTGTAATGATTTTGCGTGTCCCTCAGTCAAATTCACTGAGCGATTAGGTATCGTATCTTTTTCTACTAGATCAACATGCGTTATTTTACTAGCGTCTTGGTAAATTTTTACCGTTAATTGTGTAAAGTGACCTTGACTTGACTCACCTACTTTCCGCCCTGTTCGCAACGCAAAATCCAACGTGATGGGTTTTTTTGAGAGATCTCGATCAAATTTATTTTTCCATTCTGTTAAAACCTGTTCGAATGAAACGATATTTTCTTTCTCGGTTGCTATTACGAGTACTTCAGGTTGGTCGGCAACGTGTTCTGGAGACTGAAGATTGCCATCGTCATCTGTTTCAATCAAACCAGCATAAGCAGAAATGCTGTTAGCATCTGTTTTGGGTGGTTTTTCAATCAACGGTTTTAATATTCCACCAACAGTTCCTCCCAATAAATGACCCGACGGATTGGTTGGCACTTCGTTTTTCTTTTTTGCCGTCGCGGCAGCGGGAGTGGTTGCTGCTGATGTTGCGTCGCTGGGTTTTTTGCCAGCGCCAGATTGCGCTTGAATGTCAACTAATTTTTGAGTTAAGCGAGCCAGGTGTCCTTGAGCTGTGATCAAAATTGAATTAGTTGCGCTCAAGATTGGCTGAGCATCGGCGATTGCTGTTGTTAAAGTTGCGATAGTGTTTTGCAGCGTGTTCACATCACTCTGTTCTGCTGTGTTCATGAGGCGGAAATCACTCAGAAAAGTGGTGTCTATTTTTTCATTCAGTTTTTTAAGTTTATCTGTAGTGCTTTTTATTTTTTCATCAAATAATTGGCATAACGTTAGAAGTTCCTGGTATTTATCTCCTGCGCTCTTAAGATGTGTTGTTAGAGTATTTTTTTGCTCAACAGTTGCGTAGGTTTTAAAGTCAGTGTTATTTTGAAAGTTCAAAACAATCTTGAGTTGATCAAAGACGGAAGCTATTTCCGCCATCAATACTGATACTTGCTCTTCTGTCATTATTGCGGCGGTCGATATGTTAGCTTTAATTTCTGTTAATGTTGTTAGTTGCCGTGCGCAATTATCAATTTCTTTTTGGTAACTCGCAGTTATTTCGTTAATTTTTCGCAGTAAATCAGTCTTAGTTGTTTCAAGCACATCAACTTGAGCCTGTAGAGTGAGTGCTGTTTGGTTTTCTGGAACGGCTTGACTTTTAAATCTCGCAACCGCCCGTAATGCAATTCCCAATTTTGCTTTGAATGCGCCGAAGTTTACTTCAGTGTTGTTTTGTTGATATGTCGTCAGCGCGTCTTGAGCTTGAGTAACGGCGTCAGTTGCGGTATTGGAAAGTTTGTCAAACGGATCAAAAGCAGTGCCATGCGCCTCCTCTAATTTTTTATACTTATCTTTAAGTGTTGTTAATACGGCGTGCAATGAAGATTGTTGATTGGGGTAATATATTTTTTCAAGTTCAATGGTCGCAGTAACTTTCTTTATTAGCAGCTCAACACTCCGTATTACTTCTGGATATACGGTGTCAATTTGTTCTTCAAGTTTACTACGGTTTAGATTGGAATCAATTAGTTGGAACTTTGTAAAAAGTGATGCTTGGTTTGTACTGTCTTTTGTTGCCTTGATAAATTGTTGAGCCTTTTGCGCAATAGCACTATATTGGTCGCCAAGTTGAATTGTAGCATTCGTTATTATGTCAGCGTCTTTCAATATACCAATAGACTTCGTTATTTCAGCTTTCAATGCGCTCTCTGCGGTTTTAAATTCGTGATGTTTTTGTAAGAAATCATGAGCGGTTTCAGCATGAAGTGCTACGTCCGCTGCTTGCGTATACGCAGTTAATTTATTTTGTAAATCACCTGTGATTTTTTTAACGTGATCTTCTGCCACTACTTTTTGCGCAGTGATTGTTGCTAAATTTAAATCAATATTATTAATAATTTCTTGAAGTCGATTTTGGTCTGCTTGTTCGGTAGATGTTGCTGTTGCTGTTATTGCTTCTACTTGAGTAGCAATTTTTTCTTTCAACTCACTGAATTCTTTTTCGAGCGCGGTGAGTTGCTTCAATTGCTCGACAGGATTTTGTACAGAAAGTATTGCAGTGAGTTGTTCACTAGCAGTAACATATGTTTTCTCAAACCCTTCCGCCATCGTTTTAAATTCAACGCGCGCTTGAAATTCTTTTTCACTTGTTTGCAATTTTGTTAATTCAGCAGTCGCGTTACTTGTGTCAACGCCATTATGCCCAGCTGTGTTATTAATTGCCGCTTTAAGTTTATTTAATTGAGCGCTGAAACCAATAAGATCAATTTTTGCTTGATCAGCTGATTGTTTTTCAATTTCTGTGGTCAAGTTCTTTTGAAGCTGAGTCGCAGCAGCAAGTGCATCATCAATATTTTTTTGTAATTCTTTTACCTGTGAAATAATGACCGTCATTTCATTTATTTTATTCTGCAGCGCTGCCAATTGATTATTCGCTTGCGCAATATCGTCGTGTGTTGGCAATACATTTTTTCTTGCTTCTGTTAAATCAGTTGTAGCAGTTGTTAAAATCTGTTGGGATATTGGTAATTGCTTTTCCAACTTAGTAATATCTTTTTCATCAATCTCTATTACGTCTTGAAGTGCTGTGTTTGCATCCACAAGCGTTGTATTTATTGTATGTAATGCTTGCTCTGCTTTTTCTGTTTGTATTTTTTTATCTTGAGCCCCGCCTTCAACTTGCGTTGACAATCGCCCGTGGATTTCGGTTAACTCAGTCGCCGCCTCTTTACTAAGCCCATCCGCATCTTGTGCTGATCTTTTACGCATTGTCTCTAGCTCTTCTCGTAATTTAATTAACGCTGCATATGACACAGCGGCATTCAGAATTGCAATCGCATTGGTGATATTCGCGTCAAAAACAGTATACTGCTCTTTGAATTCTTTCTGTAGTGCTTCTGATTTTTCTTTTATTTCTTGTTCGCGTCTTGTGAACGCCTCTTGTAAAGTAATTAATTCAGCTTCGCCTTCATCATCTATTGCTTTTCTGTCTTGTGTTTCTCGTCGAGAAAGGTCGAGTTGTTGTGCTTGTTGTGTTTTTTTCATAAACTCAGTGTGTAATAACTGGCGCTCTTTTGACTCTGATTGTGTTAATTCTGTTGACTCTCCAAGTTGGCTTTTTTGTAGTTTTGCTTGTGTCAGTTTATTGAATTCTTCTACTCTCTCTGTTTTTATTTTTCTTAATTTCGGTCGCGCTTCTTGTTGAATTGCTATACGAGTGATTTCTTCTTCAGCGATTACGAGTCTTTTGTTAGCGTTGATTAATATCTCACTTGCGCGAACAATAATGGACGCATTGCTACCTAAAATCGCTATAGCGCCATCATATGCATCTTGCAATTGGTTTCGCGCGCGAGTCACTGCGTCCACTGCGTTAAAATATCCATCATCTAATGTGTTAATAACGCTAACGTTGTTGGTAGCGTTGACGACAGCGCTGTCAAGATTGTTAACCGCTAATTCAACGCTCCGAATTCGTATTTCAAGTAGGGATGCGTATTCTTCTTGTTCGTGCTTAACTCTTGTTTGAACAACACGTTCAGCTTGTTGCGCATCTTCTTTAAACTGAGCGTGTAATAACTCGCGCGTTGTTTTTTCTTCTGATTCCAGCGCGGCTCCCTCTATTTTTTGTTCGCCTTCTGTGAACGTTTTCCCTAAAGCAGCTAATTCAGCGTCGCCTTCACCAACTATTTTTTTTCTGCCTTGTGTTTCTTGTTGAGATAATATTCTCTGCTGAGATTCAGTGAACGCCCTGCTATTTTCCGCCTCCTCTTTTTTCGCTTCATCAATTTTAGCGGTTAATGATTCAACACCATCTTTCAGATTTTTCAGTTGCATTTGCATGGAGGTCGTATACTGCTCGCTGAATTTAACACCGCCACTCTTTGCCTGATCAAGAATTAAATTTACTTTTTGTTCTAACGCCTCATATTGGCTTCTCATTTTTAATTGTAATATTGATAGAAATTCAGAACTCATTGCATTTGTTAATGTGAGCTGAAACTTAATATCTGATGAAGCCGTTTGAAGAAGCTGATTGATTTCTTTTTCGCGCTCAACTCTTGTTTGAGCAGCATGGCCAGCTTGTTGCGCACCTTTTTTAAGCTCAGCATGTAATGACTCGCGCGCTATTTCTTCTTCTGATTCCAGTGTGGCGCCCTCTATTTTTTGTTCGCCTTCTGTGAGCGCTTTCTCTAAAGCAGTTAATTCAGTTATGCCTTCACTAGTTATTTGTTTTCTTTTTCGCATTTCTTCTTGAGAAAGGTCGAATTCTTTTTTAATGTTGCTTCTACCTCCCAACTCTGATTGCGCTAACTTTTCACGTTCTTTACGTTGGCTCTCTTGTAGTTTTACCCGCTCCACACCGCTTGTATGCAGTTGTGTCAGTTTATTAAATTTTGTTTGTTTTTCTTTCTCAACAACGCTTCTTTGTTTTTGCTCTATTAATTGAGTGAGTGAGTTAACGAGTGTATCGCAAGATTTTTTCTGCTCAGTGATTGGACTCGTGTCTATCCCATCAATTTTTTTAACACCTGCCAATTCCTCGGCTCTTGTCAGCGCAGTGATTTGTATTGTTAAGTCGTGAAGCATTGTAGAAGCTGTTTCAGTAGATAATTCACTCTGAAGAGCGCGTGTCACCTCTGTGCAAACCACTGCTGCTGCGCGTTTTGCGTTTAATAAGTGGGGGAGGTTACTCAAAGCTGTTTGTAATTGTTCGCGCTGCATGGTTAAATCTAATCTTTGTTTCTGTGTGTAGTAACTCGCAGATAAATTTTTAAAAAATTGATCTTCAAGATCAATCAATTTTTTTTGCAGACCTTCAACAACATCCTTAGTTTCAATTTCTTGATCTGGTGTATCACTCAAGAGTTTGTTAATTTCATTTTTAATCGCGGTCATTTTGTCTGAAAGAGCGATAACAGCAAATTCTTTTTTTTCTTTAAGATCAGCAACGAGACTAACCTTTTTTGAAAGTGCGATGAGCGTTTGATTATATTCTACAGTCAATTTTTTGGTTTCTGAAGGCGCATGCTTCTCAAGAGTGTCTAGAGTCAATAGAATACCGTTTCTATTAGACGCTATTTCCCGTGATCTTTCCGCAATGTTTTTCACAGCCTCTTCGCTGAAATGTGCTTGGGGTGATAAGATCCAATCGATTTCTTCTTGTAGCTGTTTGGCTTTGTTAATTTCCGTAAAAACATTAACAGCTAAATTAAATTTACGTTGATACTGCTCTAACTCAATCGTGGTTGTGTTGTAATCAATTTCTGGCGCGATACGTTTCGCATTCTCAATTTTTTCAAAGGCGCTTGTTAAGTTTTGCTCAATAGACTTAAGAACTTGGTCGGTTGATTTTGTCTGTAACGAATCAATGATCTCACTCAGCGGGGGAAGTGACATGATTGCGAAGCGAATTTCAAAATGACTGAGCTCTATTTCGTTTCTATGAAAAAAGTTTTCTGCGATTGTAATAATTTCATTCTGAGGATTGGGTTTTTTTTCTCTAACAATCCCAACGTTCAGCTTACCTAACAAGTTATAAGCTTGAGTAATTTTTTCTTTGAAAATAGCAGTATATTCCGCGTCAAATTTATCCAACGCTAACAATGCTTTTATATCGTCTATCACTAAATTGAGTGGATTGACGATTTCAAAAATGCGAACAGCAACCCCCGATTCTTTAAGAACGGATTGATATTCTTTTTCAAGCGTTGTAATTTCAATAGGTTTTTGCTCGATTTTTTTTAATTCTAAAAAAATATTATTCGCGTTTTTATTTGCAGTAGCTATATTTTTTGCGATGTTTGCGAACTCTTTTAGCGTGGTATCATCACCTTGTAACACGTCCACTGCTGCTTCATGCAGTTTTTTCACATTATTTATTTCATTCAAAATTTTGATGGCCAATGAAAAATTAGCTTGCTGTGTACCTTTTTCAAACTCAGTGTATAATGAATCGCGCGCTATTTTTTCTTCTGATTCCAGCGCGGCGGCTCCCTTTATTTCTCGTTTGCCTTTTGTGAACTCTTCCTGTAAAGCAGCTAATTCAGCGTCGCCTTCACCAACTATTTTTTTTCTGCCTTGTGTTTCTTGTTGAGAAAGGTCGAATTCTTTTTTAATTTTGTCTCTATTTTCTAACTCTGATTGTGTTAATTTTGTTGACTCTTCATGTTGGCTCTCTTGTAGTTTTGCCTGCGCTGCACTGCTTGCACGTAGTTGCGTCAGTTTATCAAATTCTGCTTGTTCTTCTGTTATGTTTGCTTGTCTTGATAGCGTTTCATTTTCCTCAGCAGCGCTTCTTTGTATTTCTTTCCTACATTCTACTAAAACCCCTTCTGCTGCCGTAACAATATCGCTATTTTCTCCAAGTATGTTTTTTGCATTGGCAATTATGTCGGGCGCGGTAGTGATTAAGTTTTGCATTTCCGGTAATTTATTTGCATCGCCCTTCATTGCAATTAAGTTATCGGTGAGGTGAAGAACAGAGAGTAACACTTCAGCTTTTATTAATTCCTTTTTTACCTTCGTTATTTTTTCAAGACTCAAGCCTTTTGCTTCAGAGACAGCTTTATCTTTTTTTAGCAGCGGAGTAATTTTATTAACCGTTTTTTCTAACTCATTTTTTGCATTTTCTAATGTAGGTATAGCCACTTCACCTGACAGCACCAACAAATCCGATAGGATTTTTAAATTTTCCTCAAGCTCTGTTTTAAGAGCTGCGTACGGCTTTTCTTCAGCAGCTTTTTTTGATTGAATCGCTTTTCGAAATTCGCGTTGGTCTGTGGTTGCTGTTGTGATTTGCAATTCGATTTCATTGTTGATGTTGCTTCGTTCTTTTGTGAGGATATCTTTTCGCTCTTGAGGTGCTAACGAACCCAACAATAGTTGAAGTTTTGCATTGATCTTAGTTAATTTTTCGATTTTTTCTTGATGACCACTTAGGATTGCAGTTGCTTGCTGAGAAGAGCTTGCTGCTTGTATCGCTTTTAGGGGGTCTTTGCTTGTTTCTTTTAATACTGTTTCTGCTTCGTTTATTAATACATCAATTTTCGCTTCCCGCACGCCTTGTTTAAATGCAAGGATGAAAGGATCTTTTTCGCTGAAGCCTGATTTTGCGAGCTCACCTTTTGTTCCGAACAAGAAAGGATTTGCTAGCGCATTGTCTAATTTTGATTTTTTATTTGTTTCGATTGCGCAAACAGCGTCAACGCCGTCGTTATCTTTTAGCCATTTTGTAAAGGCGATTAGTTTTTGAAACTCATCTTCATCTTTTTCTTTTTGTGAAGCTTTATTTTTTTCATCTGTTTTTTTCTTGACTTCGCTTATCTCTTTTTTTTCTGGCGTAGTATTTGTTAAGTTGATGTTTTCATCACCACATATTTTTTTTGTTCCAAAACACACTGTTTTTCCAGCGCCAACTGCATGATAAATTTCTTTGAATGCTTCTTGAGATGGGTTGTTGTTTGCTATTGTCCTAATGACACGTACAGTATCTTTCGGTGTTGTTTTTGTGTACGACATATTGACATTTTGCAAAACGACTAAATAATTTTCACTAGAAAAAGCAGGTGAATTCTTTTCGTAAGATTTTAATATGTTAGTACAAACCGATTCATATCGATTATTTTCTTGCGTGCCTAATTGTTCATCTTTAACATGCGATGTTTCTGTATTAACTGCTCCGGTGTAAATAGGAATGGTAAACACCAAACACCCCGGCGCAATCGGACGCGGCGCAGGTGGAGGCGCACTTTGTGCAGCACCAGTAGTAGCACCACTCTGATTGCGTGGCGTGTTCTCTGGTGTGCTACCTTCAGTTCTTTCTTCTCTTGGCATACTGTTCTCGCGCTTTGTTGAATGTCGCACATTGCAAAATTCTCGCGCACGTTCCGTATGCTAAAAAACTTCTATTCCGTAAGAAGCTGGGCTCCCGCTAATTATGGTACAACCTACCTAAAATAGTATCGAAAAAACATTAAGGAAGTATTAATTTTTGGCCTGAGTTTTGAGTAAATGGGGTGGGTGTCAGTGTAACTCATTGATATTCACGACCCGCATCTTCGTTTCCGTTGGGTATATACCCAAGTCGCATAGGGTGAACGTATAAAAATACAGTGACGCGGGTGAAAGAGGGTGTTTATTTTTATAAACAATTACTGTGCGCAACCTTGTGGAAAAACATCGATAAATTCATTCAGCAGCAACCCAGCAGATGAATTTTTTAGATTGTTCAAAAATTGTCGAATGCCGTAATTTGAACAATCAAGCCTTTTTTTTTCTTGAGAAAGGCTTTAGGTGAATTTCTAACTCACACCCAACGGCATGCGCGTATTTTCTAAGCGTGCTAATTCCGGGTGAATGTTTATCACGCGAACTCGTTGCTTCTAGTCGTGCGATGGCGGGTGCTTTGGTTCCCATACGTTTTGCAACTTCTTCTTGCGTTAATCCGGCGTGCTTGCGTGCTTGAAGCATTTCTTTTATGAGCGCGTATTCTTTTTCCAATGCATTATATTCTGATTTAAAAGCAGGATCACGCATCCATTCTTTAACCATCGCATCATGTGTTTTGCGTGTTGGCGCATATTTATTATTTTCTGTGGGCATTTTTCACCTCTTTCATACGTCGTCTTGCAATATCCGATTCTTTATTTGGCGTCTCTTGTGTTTTTTTAATGAATCCATGCAGCATCACAATTTGTTTGCCAGCCATTGTGCAATAAAAAATTCGCGCTATTCCTTCTTTGCCTTTGGGGCGTAGCTCAAATAATCCGCCGCCCATAGGTCGTGAGTGCGGCATTCGCAAGTCCATACCGAAATCTGTCAGCAACTCAGTGAGTTTTGTGTAGGCGGCTCGAATGCCAACCGGCATTTGATCAACCCACTCCTGAAGATTTTCGTTGTAGTATATTATCGTCCATTTCATATATAGACCTCACATTATGAACGTGCACTCACTGACATCTCATCTTGCGTCGCTCTTAAAACGTTCTTCACTCAAAAACGCTTGAAATAGTTACAACTATTCCTGCGCATTTTTTCATTCAGAACGTTTTAATAGCTCGCAATCTGAGCGTCATTTAGTGCACGTTCATAATGTGATGCCTATAGTGTAATAATATAACAAATATGTTAAGTTTGCAACTACAAAAAATGACCACTGACCAAGCAGCGCGTGGAGCAACCCCTATGAGTTATTTCGCACATGTTCCTTGGCTAGATCAATAGACTTCTTTCCAAACCTCGATTAATGGACAATCTCTTCGAAAAAATTTTCTCGAAATGCTCACATACTAACGTGTATGCTCTGCTTTTTTCGACAAACGATCATTCGCTACTTTAATTAGCGCTTAATTCGCATTTATAATCCACGCTCAATCATAAATGTCACGTTATCATTGGCATGGCGATAGGAGATTTCAATTGCGGGGTTTTTGTTTTGAAAAACACGAAACACTTCATCAACAAAACCTTGTCCAACTGTTTCAATGCCGCGAAAATCTAGCACGACACGCCTAAACTTTTCCAACCCGATTAAGATTCGTTTTGCTTGCGAGCGAGAAATATAGCGTTCATCACCAAATCGGGATAATTCGACTAATATTTCGGTTTTGTCAAAATGATAATCGCTGGGGTTGGTGTATTCTTGAAAAATATCTTTTAAAATGCGCGCACATTTATTTCCAATAAATAATGTTATCTTTGTCCCGCTTTTTAGATCTGTTTTTTCATAAAACCAGTCATTTTCAATGTTGTCTTTTGTATATTTTATTTTATTTGCCTCGATGGTAAAACGATCCGCTGCGCGTGAGGAGAAAAATATACCTTCACCGGTGTGATTATTGGAATCGGTTGTTACTTTTCCTTTTGTGAGCATCAGTAATGATTCCTCAAGATTGGCAAGCTGTAATTCAGTTTTCAATTTTTTGAAAATACCGACGCCGTTGTCCCTCACCTGAATAGCAATACCTTTGTTTTCCCATCTTGTTTCAAGATGCAAGCGTGTTCCTTGAGAGTGATCTTTTGCATTATTGATTAATTCAGTGCAACAATATTCTGCAATTTGATATTGATTTTCAGGGAGTGTTTTGAGCTCAGCACCACAATATTTTTGAAACACGGTAAATTCATCGAGTGTTTTTTCAATTTTTAAATCAACTAATTTGTTTTTTGATTCCGCTAAAAAATATCGGGAGTCTGATGTTTTCCCGCTTTTCATTATTTTTTGCTGATCAATTAATTTTGTTAGCTGTCGAATAGCGGTCATTCGGGTAACGGAAAAACGTTTGCAAATCAGTGTCGCGATATCACCAGGGTGTTTTTCAACTTGTGATAAAATGTAAGTTTGCATTTCACGAGATTTATTTTTCATGCTCATATCTTTTAACATGTTATAAGTTGTATAGTAACATGTTATAACAATTTGAGAAAAATGGCAAGTGAACCATGCGTAGTCATGCTCAACTGTCTGTCAGCAACCATGGTTGCGTTATCCGGTTACTTGCCGTATAATTATTTCATGAGGATAAAATGAGTCAATCAGCACACAATCCATTATATTCAGAAGAAAAAGCGGAACGTCTCGAAGCGCGGTTGAGCCGTGCGCAGAAAGAATTATTGCAACATGCTGCGGATTTGTTGGGTCGATCGCTTACGGATTTTGTTGTAACCGTTTCTCAAGAAGCGGCAAATAAAGTGATTCGTGAGCACGCGATTATTACATTGACAGTGAAAGACTCTGAAAATTTTGTGCGTATTTTATTGAATCCGCCGAAACCAAACGTCGCATTAAAAAAAGCCGCTCAACGCTATAAAAAATTCCAAGGAAAAAAACGTTCATGATAGCGGATTGCGATTCACGTTTTTCTATTGAAAAACTACAGTCTTCACATATACGCAAATCATTTACTTGTGGTATTACGTCTTTGGACACGTATTTGCAAAAACAAGCAACTCAAGATGAACGCAGGCATGTTGCGGTAACTTATATTTTGCATGATGCGGAATGTAATGTTGTAGCTGGATTTTATACCCTATCGTCTATGACCATCGAATCACGCTGTTTATCTCAAGCAATAACAAAAAAATTGCCAAATTATCCGCTTATTCCTGCCACGTTAATTGGACGTTTGGCGATCGATAAAGAATATCAAGGTAAAAAGCTGGGTGAAATTTTATTAATGGATGCGCTGCATCGCTTTTGTGAATCCAGTAAAGCGATCGCTTCTTTTGCGGTTGTCGTTGAAGCCATTAATAAAGAGGCTGTGCGCTTTTATGAAAAATATGGATTTATTCATTTGATCGCGCATGAAAAATTGTTATATATGGCGATAAAAGCGATTGAGCAGATGTTGTGTCTTGTCTAAGGCTCTAATGAATTAAGAGCTGACTTGAAGAAGCGAGTGAGGATATGGCTGCTTTGATAAATTTTCAAGCGAGTGGGAAATGGGGTGTGCCTGTTTTTGTGTCATGTTCACGAAAAACAGGTACGCCCCATTCACCCGCAAGCATTCAGATTTTTAAAGCAGTCATATCATCTACGAGCGGATGTAAAGAAATCAGCGCTTAATTTGCATTCTAAGACTATATAGACATCACATTAGACCTCTTGCATAACCTTGAGTAATGTGACGAGGTCACAGAAAAAATTTTCGAAAAAGCGGAGTGTACACGTTAGTACATGAGCATTTTGAGAAAATTTTTTCGAAGAGATTGTCCATTAATCGAGGTTATGCAAGAGGTCTATTATAAACATGCACTCACTTCCCATAATGCGAATAATTGATCTTACATCCGCTCGTTTATTTTTTTAATTTTTGCTATTTAGGCTTGCGGGGATCCGACAGTGGCGCGACCCCTTTGCCTCGCGCGTATGCGCTCAGCATAAGGGGAATCGCACCACGTCACCTCCTCAGCCTTTGAGGAAAAATTCAAAAAATGCACTCACTTCTTTAGAATTATTCGCATTTTTGGCTTGCAATCTGAGCGTCATTTAGTGCACGTTTATAATGTGAGGTCTATAGTTGTTAATCAAACTCCCCATCCCACAATTTTTCTAAAAATAATTTCCAAGGTAAGCACAATACAGTGCCGCAGATTTTTTTAGGTTCGGATTCAAAAGAAATTAGAAGGCTTTTTTTCACGGTGTGTTCTTCTTGAAGCGATTTCAGTGCGCGTGCATCATGATCATGCACACGTTTGGATGTTTTAATCTCGATGGCGGTTTGCATGTCATTTAAAATAAAATCAACTTCGAATCCGCCCGCGGTTCGCCAGTAACTTAATTCGAGCTCGGGATTTTTGTAAGATTGGTACGCCATTAATTCCATTAAAATAAAATGTTCAAATGATTTTCCAAATTCGGGTGTTCCGATTTTTGGAGCGCGCCTTGAGAGATAATTGGCAACACCAATATCAAATAAATAAAATTTTTCTGTTTCAATTAAACGGCGATCAATTGTTTTTTTCCAAGGGGATAATCGAAAACCCAATAACGTATCTTCTAAAATTTGAAAATAACTGCGCACCACTTTTGCACTGACGCCTGACTCACGTGCAATATTGTTGTAATTAATTAACTCGCCGCTCGTAATGGCCGCTACTTTCAAAAACTCTGCAAAAGCAGGGATATTTTGCACAACCGCTTCAGATGCAATTTCAATTTTCAAGTAATCTGCGATATACGATCTCAACTCTTGCAGTGGATCGTGAGATAAAAAATGTGCTGGCAATAAACCCGACACCATGATTTTTTCTAAATCGATTTTCGATAATTCGGGATAACACAACGGGTGCATTGTGTAGCGCCAAGCGCGGCCGCCCAATAGATTGGCATGATGATGGCGTAATTTTCGTGGACTTGATCCGGTTAATATAAATGACAATGATTTATTTTCAATTAACCAGTGCACCTCATTTAAAATATCGGGCACCATTTGAACTTCATCTATGATGATCCGTTTGTTTGCATCAGCATATCGTTCACGAAGCAAAGCTGGTTTTGAAATATAATCGGCAAAAACATCGGTTTTAAGAAAATCAATGACAATGTCATTTTTGAAATGTTCTCGCAACCAAAAACTTTTTCCCACTTTGCGAGGCCCCCACAAAAATGCTGACTTTTCGTGAGGCAATTTCATGTTAAAGACGCGTTTAATGGACTTCATTTGGCTATTATATCATGATAAGACTTCCCGTCAAGGAGTTTTATCATCACCCCAATAAAAAGCGCATACCCATTGTCCTATCCACGCTTATTTTGTAAGATGAGCCACGTTCTTTTAAAGTGCACAACTTAACAAGGCTGTCCATATCATGAATCCAACCGTAGAATCACTCTTAAAACAAGCTATTTTAAACAATGAAGGTGTGTTGAGTCAGAACGGTGCATTGTCCGTGACAACGGGAAAACGCACAGGACGTTCTCCGAAGGATCGTTTTATTGTTAAAGATCTGATCACTGAAAAAACAGTAGAGTGGGGCGCAATCAATCAACCGGTTTCTTCTGATGTGTTTCACGCTTTGTGGGCGCGCGTTGAAAAATATTTTGCAGAAAAATCAGTCACCCATAAATTCACCTCTTATTTGCAAGTCGGTGCCGATGATGCGTTGTGCTTGCCGGTAAAAGTTGTTACCGAAAGTGCTTGGCAACAATTATTTGCACAGCATTTATTTATTTTACCAACCCAAAAACACGATGCAAACAAAACGTGGACGTTGCTGTCCGCACAAAATTTTGTAACGGATCCTGCGCGAGATGGAACCCATTCCGATGCGTGCGTGATGATTAATTTAAATGATAAAAAAGTATTAATTTGCGGCATGCGTTATGCCGGTGAAATGAAAAAAGCGATGTTCTCTGTTTTGAATTACTGGATGCCGGAACACGATGTATTGCCAATGCATTGTGCAGCCAATGTTGGTGAGGAAAATGATGTGGCTTTATTTTTTGGATTATCCGGCACTGGAAAAACCACGTTATCGGCCGATCCTGATCGTTATTTAATTGGTGATGATGAGCACGGATGGAGTGATCACGGCGTATTTAATTTCGAAGGCGGATGTTACGCAAAATGTATCGATTTATCGGAAAAAAATGAACCCGTGATTTGGCATGCCATTCGTGATGGCGCGATTATGGAAAATGTGGTGCTCGATGAAAAAACCATTCCGAATTACAGGGATGGTAGTTTGACGCAAAATACCCGCGCTGCGTATCCGCGTGCACACATCAGAAAGCGTGTTGAGCGCAATCAAGCGGGTATCCCGCAATCCGTTTTATTTTTAACGTGTGATTTGTATGGCGTGTTGCCGCCCGTTTCTATTTTAACAAAAGAGCAAGCGGCGTATTATTTTCTCAGCGGATACACAGCATTGGTGGGCAGCACCGAAATGGGCAGCGGCAGTGCGATTAAACAAACTTTTAGCCGCTGTTTTGGCGCGCCCTTTTTTCCGCGTCCTGCAACCGTGTATGCAGAATTATTAATGAAACGCATCGATCAATCAGGTGCGCAAGTTTATTTAATTAATACAGGATGGACAAATGGTGCGTATGGAGAAGGTGGAAATCGTTTTTCAATTCCAACTACGCGCGCTGTGGTGCAAGCAGCGGTTTCAAATCAATTGATTTCGCAACCAACCGAAATATTGCCCGGATTTAATTTATCTATTCCATTACAAGTTCGTGGTATTGATGCAAAAGTGTTGGATCCGCGAAAAACATGGGCTGATACTGACGCGTATCGCACAAAAACCAATTTGTTGATCGATAGTTTTATCGAGAATTTTAAGCAATTTACGGTTGCTGAGAAAATTAAAAAAGCGGGGCCGGAGAAATTAGTGTGAGTGTGAGTGAGCGTATCCGTCTCGCCGAAAAAAAATATCATCGTGTGCCGCAGTCCGTTGTGTTGTTGGCGGTCAGCAAAAAACAGCCTGTCGAAAAAATGCGTGAATTATATTTGGCGGGACAAAAACGCTTTGCTGAAAATTATGCGCAAGAAGCGCTGAAAAAAATGCCACTATTAACTGATCTGGATATTGAATGGCATTTTATCGGTTCAATTCAATCAAACAAAACAAAATTAATTGCAGTCAATTTTGAGTGGGTGCACAGTATTAATCATTTGGAAATAGCAGAACGATTAAATGCGCAACGTCCAGCGCAATTGCCATCGTTGAATATTTGCATTGAAGTGAATATCGATTACGAAAAAACAAAATCGGGTGTGTTGCCGGAAAAGGTAAAATCATTCGCGAAAGAATTACTGCACTATAAAAATTTACGTTTGCGGGGATTGATGGTAATCCCTGCGAAAAATAATTCGCCAGCCGCATTTGAGAAAACAGCGCAATTGCAGAAAGAATTAATTACGACGGGATTTGAATTGGATACGTTGTCGATGGGAATGTCTGCCGATTTTGAATTAGCCATTGCAGCAGGCAGTACAATGGTGCGAATTGGTACGGCGATTTTTGGAGAGAGATGACAGCGTGAGCGCATTACTTTACAATTAATGCACTTCATCACAGCATTCTGAAGAGAAAATATTATGGGTCCCATTATTTCCGCCACCGCGTTAATGATTCATTTTTTGTTTGATGCTTACATCGTTATTTTACTACTCAGACTGTTAATGCAAAAACGGGGCGCCAGTTGGAATAATCCATTGTCGCAACTCATGTATAAGTTAACAGAAAAAATATTATTGCCCGTTCGAAAAATAATTCCCGAAATAAAAGGATTTGATTTATCCATTTTATTGATAGCGTTTATTTTGCAGTTTGTTGAGGTGATTTTATTGTGGCTGGTGCAATTCGGTGGGATGCCTGGTGCAGTGGGTGTGGTGGTGGTTGCGTTTGGACAAATCTCGGCTAAGTTTGTTTACATCTATATTTACAGTATTTTTATTAACGTGTTGATGAGTTGGGTGCCGTCGCTGCAAGCCAATCCTGTTTCACAATTGGTGTATTTATTGGTAGAGCCATTGTTAGCGTGCATTCGTCGATGGATTCCATTGTCTTTTTCAGGGATAGACATTTCTCCTATTTTTGCATTGCTGGGATTAACGTTATTAAATATTTTACTGGTAACACCACTGATTGATTTTGGTACGCAACTCATTTTGAGATAAATCATTTAATATGAAAAAAATAATCATCGTTATTATCATTGTGATCGCTATTATTGCAATTGTTTTACATCGTTCTGCTGATGCGCAAACGACAATAACAACCAGTACAACCACAACAGCAGAACCCGATGCATTTTGTCCGAATATCAATGATCTTAAAAAAGATCCGGTAAAAGGAAATTGGACAGCAAACAATAATGTCGGCGCTTGGAAAAGTTATGATTTGTCGTTTGCGACTAACCCTATTCAGTTTGTTGGCGCACAATGGATTGGTGAAAGAATAGGTCAGTTGACATGTGTGTATACATCGGAGCAGCGTTTTACCATGCAGGGAAAACCCGTTGTTCAACCTACGTTACCTATTTTGTTGATTTATCATGCGCTCACATTTCAGCCAAATGAAGGTCTGTGGAAGTTAGCGAAAAAAGGTCTTTATAATTGTCATTCGCAAAAACGAGATGATTGTCCTTTTAAAGTTCGTGTCAAACCCATTGTGAAAGATGTGCTTGAACAAGCAGAAGAGCTTAAGTAGATTTTTTTGGAGAATAGTTTATGTTGCGTGCAATACGAGGTTGTATTTCGCTGATATTGTATGCGGCTAATCTGTTATTACTCGCTGCCATTATTATTTGCACGGCTCTTTTTGTTTTGCTGTTGCCGAAATCAATCGCCCTGTTTATTCAACGCCATTTTTTACAAAAAACACCGGCGTGGTTTGCGCATATTAATCGATGGATTTCACTGATTTCAACACGCAACAAATGGAATGTGCTGGGAACCGGTGATTTAAAAAAACAAGGTTGGTATGTGATGATTTCAAATCATCGTTCGTGGTTGGATATTGTGGTGTTGGGAAATGTGTTCAATGAAAAAATTCCGCCGCTGAAATTTTTTATGAAAAAAGAATTACTGTGGCAATTACCGCTTGCCGGAATTGCTTGTTATGCGTTGGGTTATCCATTTATGTCGCGTCATTCGCATGCTGCGATTCGTAAAAATCCGACATTAAAAGGGCAAGATAGTGAGGCAACAAAAAAGGCGTGTAATCGTTTGCGCCATTTTCCATCGACATTAATTAATTTTTTAGAAGGCACGCGTTTTACACCACAAAAAAAATTGCGTCAGCAATCCCCCTTTAATCATTTATTAAAACCACATGCGGGTGGTGCATCGATTGTGATTAATGAATTAAATGATATTTTATCAGGCATTGTGAGTGTCACAATTTGTTATCCAAAAAAAACACCGAGTCTGTGGGAATTTGCTTGTGGCAATTTTGAAAAAATTATTGTGCGATACGATGTGTTGCCCATTACGTCCAATTTATTGGGCGACTATTATAATGATCGTGATTACCGTGCATATATGCAGCAGTATTTTAATGAGATTTGGAAAGATAAAGAGGTGTTGTTGGATAAATTTGACCAAAAAGGAGAATGAAATGCATGATTACAACCGTAGCAGTAGCAGAAAGACAGAAGAAGTACCAGTATCAATAAGAGATTTTAGACTTTCAAGTGGATTGAGAAATATTCCAAAAGCAGAATTTAACATGATGCTTGGACTTCCGCTTTTTTTGATTTTCGTCTGTTTTTCAGACAATGAGGTAGCGCTTGGTTTATTATTCTTATTCGTTATTAATTATTTTGGAAATGACAAACGACATCAAGATGTTCTTGTTGATCAGTATATGAGCCATCCATCAAGAGGTTGCGGCGCAAATTTTTACAAACTTCCTGAGATACAAAAAATTATTAAAGGATTAACACCCTCTTTATTTAGGGAGAGTGGTACGCAAAATAATTTAGACGTCCTTCATAATGCCGTGGCATCGCGCGTGTTTACAAGGAAGTGAAATAAATATATTTATGGTTACCGATGCGAAATGTCAACAGACCCCAACTAAAATAAAAATCGCCACTCGCAAAAGCAAACTCGCATTATGGCAAGCCAATTTTGTTAAATCTTTACTTGAAAAAAAATATTCTGATATTACCGTAGAATTAATCGGCGTGGTGACTGAAGGCGATCAACAATCCACTATTCCATTAGCAGATGTTGGTGGAAAAGCGCTTTTTGTGAAGGCGCTGCAAAACGCATTATTAAGCAATGAAGCTGACATTGCTGTGCATAGCATGAAAGATATGTCTGTTTTTCCAACTGAAAAATTAATGATTGCAGCGATTTGTGAACGTGCAGATGCACGTGATGCGTTTGTTTCAAATGACTATTCTGAAATTGAATCACTGCCGTTGAATGCGATTGTGGGCACAGCCAGTCCGAGACGAAGTTGTTTGCTTCAATCCATCAGACCCGATGTACGTATTGCATTATTACGTGGAAATGTTGACACACGCGTAGCGAAATTGGATGCAAAACGGTTTGATGCGATTATTTTAGCTGCAGCAGGATTGCATCGTTTGGATTTATCATCGCGAATCCAATCTTATTTATCTGATGATATTTTTATACCCGCCATTGGACAAGGTGCGATTGCCATTGAGTGTCGTGAAAGTGATGCGCAACTGCAAGAACGGTTGTCATTTTTACATCACGACATTACTGCGCAGTGTGTGAAAGCAGAGCGCATGATTAATCAAATAATGGGTGGTGATTGTCATTCAGCCATCGGTGCGCATGCAAAAATAATAAAAAATAAAATGCATATTGCCGCGATGGTGGGCAGCGTGGATGGAAAAATTATTTTGCGTGAACAGGCAGAATGTGAAGTAAATGATGCAGTGCAGTGTGCAGAAACCGTTGCAAAAAATTTATTATCACAAGGTGCGGAGAAATTACTGCGTGCATAATATAACAAGCATCACGGTATTAAATACACGACCAGAACATCAATCACAGCATTTAACTGAGTTGATTACACAAAAAGGCGGCGTTGTTTTTAATTTTCCGGTTATGGATATTGAGCCGATTTGTTTTGATACGGCAGAAACAGATAATGTTGATGCGATTATTTTTACCAGCGTGAACGCGGTAAATTATTTTTCTGCGAGACTGATAGAAGCGGGAGTGCTAACGATTGCAGTAGGCCCTGCAACACAAAAAGCATTGCGTGAAAAAAAATGTGAGGCAATTTGTCCTGCGCAATTTAATAGCGAAGGAATATTGGCTTTGCCCGAATTGCAATTGATTGCGAATAAAAAAATAATGATTATTTGCGGTGAAAATTCCAGATTAATATTGAAAGATGAATTGGGTAGACGTGGTGCTCATGTCACCATCATTGATGTATATCGTCGCAAGAAAATAAAATATGATATGAGTGCTGTGTTTCCAAAAATCTTGTCGGCCAATGTGAATGTGATTGTCAGCACGAGTTTTGAAAGTTTGATAAACTTGATGGAAATTTTTAAGAACACCGTGCATCGTGAATGGTTGATTCAACAACCTCTGATTGTGATTAATAATAAAATGAAAATGACTGCGGAAATAATCGGGTTTCACAAAATTATCCAAGCGGACAATGCGACGGATGAGGCGATAGTGGCTGCGTTATGTGTGCTAGTGAATTAGTACGGAACCGCGAGTGTAACGAGCGGATGTGAGCGATGATTCTTTGCTCCGCTTCTGTGCTTTGTCACTAGTGCACGTAACGTCGAAATACATCCGCACCAGTGAATCATTAAGGGGAGTGTAGTAATATTAAGACAATTCAACAAAAGGAATGTAATGATGACAACACCAGAAGCAACAGAACAAGTGAGTCGTAGCGGTAGCGGGAAAGCCATTTCTATTGTGGCCATTTTAATTTCCGTTGTAGCCGTTGGCGCATCCGTTTATTTACACACGCAATTCATGATGATATCCAAAACACTGGCTCTACAATCAACACAATTGCAGCATAGTCGCGATACATCAATGCAACAATTATCCGGTGATCTCAGTGATGTGCAACCCTTATTTTTGCAGCTGAATAATATCAGTCAACACATTCAACAATTAACGGTTGTGCCGACACAGCCCGCAGTGTCGTCTATGAAAAATTTATTTGTGATTCGACATGTTGAAAAAACGAATACGCCTGTTGTAGACCAACCAGTTGAATTGGCAGTAAAACAAAATATTTTAATGCAAGTGAATATTGCGCAATGGAGTTTGTTGCATCACAATCAAACCATTTTTCAATCTGCTATCCAGAATGTTTCAACGTTATTGCAACAATATTTTGCATTATCAAAAGCAACACCGGCTATTGTGAATCAGCTGAAAACATTGCAAAGCGCGACTATTGCGGCGCCAACCAGTCAGTCAGTGAATGTGAATCCTCAACCCGCAGCGCCAGCGACTGAGCCAGCACCAGCACCTGAGAAAAAAATAAATCCCCCTGCTGAAGCAGCAACGAGCGTGGAAACCTAAATGAAAATTTTATTCATTTTTTTACTGGTTTTATTGGCAGCGATGGGTGTCGGATTTTTAATTCATGAAGATCCGGGTTCTGTGGTGTTGTCTTATCATCATTGGGTTATCACCACCACGTTGTGGGTTGCTGCTGTCTCGTTAATCATCGCTTTTGTTGTTTTTTATTTTATTGTTCGTGTTTTTAAAAATATTGCCGGCATTCCTGCTGCAATAAAACGACGAAAAAAATTAGTATGCGCGCAAGAATATCAACATGATATTATGCATGGCGTTGTTGAACTGGCGAAGGGTGAACTTAAAAATTTTAAAAAATCAGAAAAATATTTTTTAAATGCGGCAGAAATAGCGGATAAATCAAAAAGCGTGGATAAAAATAATCGTTATGCAAATTATTTATTAGCAGCAAAAGCAGCGCATTGGTCACGAGATTATCATTCGCGTGATCGTTATTTGAAAACTGCGTTGACAATAAACCCAGAAGCGCGTTTTGACATTGAGTTATCGCAAGCGCAATTTTATCTGGATTCGGATCAAGTAGATGATGCATTGATTATTTTAAAAAGATTGTATCAACAAGAGCCAAAAAATTATTTGCTGTTGAAATCGCTCAAACTGATTTATATCAAAACGCATGATGTGCAGTCGCTGAAGGTGTTGCTGCCGCAGCTAAAAAAACAGGATTTATTGACAGAGCAAGAAATCGCCGGATTGAATATTAGGGTGTAGTTTACGCTATAATTAAGTTCATGGAGGGTACTTTCATGAATATTTTTCGATCTGAACCGACCTCAATTGCTGAATGGCGACAGTTGGTCATTGAAGGGCAAGAAAATGCAGGATTTCGACTGGTGGAACCCGTTGAAAACTATGTGGTTATCACCCTCAATGCACACACGAGCAATCTTGCTATTGCGTCCAGTGTGCTCGCAATGGATTTTCTCAATTACGTGCACGTGAAATCCAATCAGCATTTTCAACTGTTACGCACAGTGGGCGACCAATGCTTAATTTTGGCCGGATTATTTCCTGATCGTGCAAAACGAAAAAATGTTTCCGCTGATTATTTTAAAAACGTGGGTGAAAATGCTTATTATGTTTTATCATTTTCCGCCGCACCCCATCAGTTAGATCGATCGCTGTTTTATCAACTCTTTGAAAATTTTGCCGAGTTGATTGAGGTGTTGAAGGCGATGCGGAAGCTTCCCGCTTGCGCGCATTAATATCCGCTGCGCGTATCCCACAAAATATCCGCTTGCTTTAGTCGTGCTTCGCACTCCCTCGCGCGCGGTTCTGATTAACGTTTATTTGCTCGCTTTGCTCGCGCTTTTTTATTTATCTTTCATGCTATCAAAAAACTCACCATTTGTTTTTGTGAGCTTGAGGCGATCGATTAAGAATTCACTGGCCGCCAATTCATCCATCGGATGTAATATTTTTCGAAGAATCCATATTTTTTTCAGTTCATCGGGTTTTGTAATTAATTCTTCACGACGTGTGCCAGAGCGATTAATATTAATTGCAGGAAATACACGTTTTTCCGCGATACGACGATCTAAGTGAATTTCAGAATTACCGGTTCCTTTGAATTCTTCGTAAATCACTTCATCCATTTTCGATCCAGTATCGACTAATGCCGTTGCGATAATCGTTAAGCTACCACCTTCTTCAATATTTCGCGCGGCACCAAAAAATCGTTTGGGGCGTTGCAACGCATTGGCATCTACACCACCGGTTAATACTTTTCCGGATGCGGGAATAACAGTGTTGTAAGCGCGACCTAAACGAGTAATGGAATCCAGTAAAATAATGACATCTTTTTTGTGTTCGACCAATCGTTTTGCTTTTTCGATTACCATTTCTGCTACTTGTACGTGACGAGAGGCGGGTTCGTCGAATGTGCTGGCAATCACTTCGCCTTTCACGGAGCGTTCCATTTCTGTTACTTCTTCTGGACGTTCATCAATAAGCAACACAATTAAAATACATTCTGGATGATTGTGTGTGATGGAGTGCGCGATGTTTTGCAACATCATTGTTTTGCCGGCTTTTGGCGGAGAAACAATTAATCCACGCTGGCCTTTTCCAATCGGAGAAACAAGATCAATAATACGCGCCGTCACATCTTCTGTTGAACCATTTCCAATTTCCAAAATAATTCGCTCATCAGGATGCAGTGGTGTTAAGTTTTCGAAAAGAATTTTTTTACGTGTGCTTTCAGGTGATTCATAATTGGTTTTTTCAATTTCTAATAATGCAAAATAACGTTCGCCTTGTTTTGGCGGACGAATTTTTCCCATAATGGTGTCGCCCGTACGTAAACTAAATCGTCTGATTTGATTGGGAGAAACATAAATATCATCGGGACCTGCCAAATAGGAGCTGTTCGATGAACGTAAAAAACCAAATCCATCTTGTAAAATTTCAAGCACTCCATCGCCGTAAATATCTTCCCCTTTTTTAGCGTGTGTTTTTAAAATCGAAAAAATCATGTCTTGTTTGCGCATGCTGTTGACGTTTTCAACGCCCAGCGATTCTGCGAGATGACTTAATTCAGCAGGACTTTGATCCCGTAACTCAGTTAGGTTCATAGATATTTCTTACCTTCAGTGTTGTGTTGAAAAATTGAAATTAAACGAAATTGCACAAAAAAATTGGCATGTTGGATTTATAGTGTGGGGGAATATGTATTTCGAATTAAGTCAATTCTAGTGGTTTTGCATCCAAAATGCAAGAAAAAGTGAACCCTGTGCACGTTCCTTAACGCTCATACTATTTATTGATTTTCCTCCAAAAAAGCAACCAGTTGTGATTTAGTGAGTGCGCCCACCTTGTTTGCAACCATTTCCCCATTTTTAAATAACATCAAACTGGGGATGCCACGAACACCATATTTTGCGGGTGTTTCTTGGTGATCATCGACATTGACTTTGGCGAATTTAACACGAGTGGAAAATTGTTGTGCTACTTCGTCGATAACCGGTGCCAACATGCGACAAGGTCCGCACCACGGCGCCCAAAAATCAACTAAAACAGGCAAGTGAGATTCGAGTACATCATTTTGAAACTGTTCATCGCCTGTGTTAATGACTAAATCGCTCATTAAAAATCTCCGTTCGTTGGGTTTGAAAAGAAGTCTAATGCGCTCTATCCTAATCAATATTTTCATAATACGCAAAGGCATGTATCACGATGGCGAAACTTCATTTTTATTATTCTGCAATGAATGCTGGAAAAAGCACAACATTATTGCAATCTAGCTATAACTATAATGAACGTGGCATGGACACGTTGTTGTACACGCCGATCATTGATCGGCGTTATGGTATTGGGAAAATTGCATCGCGAATTGGTTTGCAAAATGAAGCAATCGCAATCGACAAAAAATTTAATTTATTCGATTCCATTAAAAAAAAATTAGCTGATAATCCCAATATCCATTGCGTATTGATTGATGAAGCGCAATTTCTGACGAAAGCGCAAATTGAGCAGTTATCAAATGTGTGTGATTTTTTGCAACTACCCGTTTTAACGTATGGCATTCGCTCTGATTTTCGTGGTGAACCTTTTGAAGGTAGCTCTTATTTGCTTGCGTGGGCAGATAATATTATTGAATTAAAAACTATTTGTCATTGCGGAAAAAAAGCGACAATGAATTTACGCGTGAATGAAAAAGGAGAAGTGGTTACCGCGGGTGAGCAAATTGAAATTGGTGGAAATGAAAAATATGTTGCGACGTGTCGAAAACATTTTCGCTTGAGGCAGACAGGAAAGAAGTAATCTGAATTAATAGACCTCTTGCATAACCTCGATTAATGGACAATCTCTTCGAAAAAATTTCCTCAAAATGCTCATGTACTAACGTGTACACTCCGCTTTTTCGAAAATTTTTTCTGTGACCTCGTCACATTACTCAAGGTTATGCAAGAGGTCTAATCTATCATTGACCGGCAGAAAATCCCTTTCTTGTCAAAGGCTCTACATCTTCTACATCTTCTACATCTTCTACATCTTCTTCATCTTGGTCACAGTTACAGTTGTCAAACCTCTGTGATGAACTGCTGTCATTATTGACTAGTTTTTTAGTGGATTCGGTAGGGAATGGTTGCCAAAAACTATTAATCCTATTTCTTGATGTCAATTCCTCAGTCTCTAACCTTTGTCTTCCATTGTTTTCCCGCGTTATCAGCGTATTTTGTGCTGAGATATTATCAGCGTGCTGACGTTGAAGAGTATCTCTACGCAAAATGGCTTTCGCACATTCAGCATTAAATTGTGCGCTTTCACTAATGCCAGCGTAGGTCTTTCCATTCGCTTGCGCTGTTGTATCAGCACCTTGAGCGATTAAAAATTTAGCGGCATCGATTGCGCCTGCGAGTGCCGCAAAATGCAGCGGTGTCCAATCAATTCGAATAGACATGCTATAGCGTAACACTTTGTCATAGTCGTTTACCCATAATAATCTACGAGTACTTTCTACAAAACCACTGGATAAAACAAGGTGAGTACCTGCTGTTTCTGCTGTTAACGTCATAAAACCAGCAAAAGCCACTCCTGCTGACATAACACCAACGCCCTTTATCAACAAATACGTAGTCCACGCCAACATCTGTGTCGCAATTGGAGACGTTTCAATAAATTTGGCATTGAGTAATGTAGGATTGGTTAATAGTAATTTTTCTAGCTGTGCGATATCGTTGTTGTAAGCGGCTTCAAAAATCTGGTCGACGCCAGCGCGGTGAATCAGTTGCAACTGATTGCGCGCATTCCGATGTTGTGAATTGATAGACAATGCATTTTCAAAACACAGTCTGGCGTTACAGTAATTTTTTTCACAACCGTTGGTCCCACTGTAGTAATGCATGCCCATTGTATTCCACTGATCTGCATTCCAATCCTTTTTTCCCCGCTCTAACGACAAACGGATTCTTATTTCAACATCACGTAATGTTTCATGCATCTGGCATCTCCCTTGCTTTCATTTCCAGTTAAAAACTATCCTCGTTTTTATCGTGAAATACAAGAGATGAGTTTCATCTTTCAATCACTTTCACGCGATGCGCTTGCGGACCATCCTGTCCTGCTTCTTGAATGAAATGCACTGGCATTCCTACTGACAGTTTGTGAAAATCGGGATGTTGCACGTGACTAGCATTAAAATAAAATTCCGTGCCATCTTCACTTTCGATAAAACCAAATCCATCACCATTAAATAAACGCACAATTTTTCCATACATCAGCGATTGATGATGATTAGCATTCGTTAATCGAGTGTGCTCTTCTAGTTGGCGCGTCATGTCATCAAATGCATTACGAATGGAAAGATATAAATCTTCATTTTCATTGTGTGTTGATACCAATTCTTTTCCAGGAACGGTTAGCGTGATTCGCGTGTTGTGTAAATTGCCTTGATGACGATTTTTACTGGACAACTCCAACACCACGTGACAAGCCACGATGTTGTGACAAAATTTTTGTAGATGATCGATCTTCTCGTGCAGGTGTGTATTGACCGCATCAGAATGGGGAAAATCACGAAAAGTGATTTGAACAGGGACTTGCATAACGGTCTCCTTTTTAACTTATTGTTTTTATCTTCAAGTTTTCCATGCGTATTATTAATTATAGTTCCATTTTTTAAAAGCGTTGTCAGCGCGGAAGACTCTGTGTAGAATTCCCATGGGTCAATTATCGGGGAGCGAAAACCAGCATGCCTAGTTTCCAACGCGTTCAACCCTGGATCGTCGTTTTTTCTGCTTCACTTTTCTTTTTTTTTGAATTCATGCAAGTCAATATGTTCAACGCATTGGATCCGTCGTTGTACAAAGCTTTTCATTTATCGAATGCAACACAATTGGGTCAGCTTTCAGCATGCTATATGTATGCTATCGTTTTATTTTTATTTCCAGCAGGCATGATTTTGGATCGTTTCCCTACGCGTCTGATTATTATTATTGCAATGTTCACCTGTGCAACCTGTGCATTTCTTTTTTCATTTACAACCGCATTGTGGCAAGCAGAAATATGTCGTTTGATTACCGGCGTAGGTGGCGCATTTTGTTTGTTGAGTTGCGTACGATTGGCATCGCGTTGGTTTCCACCAAAACACATGGCGTTGGTAGTGGGATTGATTGTGACATTTGCAATGCTGGGCGGCATGATGGCGCAAACACCTTTCACAACATTAACTGAGATGGTGGGTTGGAGAAACACATTACGATTTGACGCGGCAGCTGGTTTTATTATGTTATTAGTGATTGTGGCTTTTGTGCGTGATTTTCCGGCGGGCGAGAGAACATTTTTTGAAGCGCAACATGTTTCGCTGGAGAAAATTGGATTTTGGCGAGCACTGCGTCAAACTATTTCTAATACCCAAAATTGGCTGGGTGGTTTATATACCTCGCTTATTAATTTACCGATTTTCTTGTTGGGCTCAACCTGGGGAAGTTGGTATCTGATGCAAACACAACAATTGTCCGCGGTAGATGCATCGTTTGTTACATCGATGCTTTTTATCGGCATGATTATTGGATCACCTGCGTTGGGTTGGTTTTCCGATTTAATTGAACAACGCAAAATGCCGATGATGGTAGGCGCTGTTGCTTCAATTGGTGTTATTTTTGCAATCATGTATATTCCCCATTTGTCACTAGAGGAATTATTAATTTTATTTTTCGTGTTGGGTTTTGTGATCAGCTCACAAATTATTTCTTACGCATTAATTGCGGAAAGCAATCCCAGTGTGTTAACGGGTACGGCAGAAGGTTTAGCGTCCGTGTTGATTATGGCGGGCGGTTTTTTAATTCCTGTTTTTCCCATGTTATTAAATTTGCATTGGAATCATGTTATGCAAGATGGCATTCCACATTATTCGTTGCACGATTATCATTTGGCTTTTTTAATTATGCCTATTGCTTTTGTGTTAGCGCTTTTTGCGTCTTTTGCGATAAAAGAAACGCATACGCTTTCATATGAAGAATCATGCGATGGTGTTAAATCTGAGGAGTCAATTAATAATGCAGCAGTCATCTCATCTTGATTATTCCGATCATTCATTATCCATTCCTGTGAAAGCCACGTTTCGCGCGTGGTTGGTTGTCATTGTGGCGTCTTTATTTTTCTTTTATGAATTTATTCAAATGAATATGTTTAACTCGATTTCGAGTTCGTTAATGCAAGCATTTCATATTGATGCAGAAAAATTAGGGATTTTGTCTTCATTTTATTTTATCGCCAATGTTGTTTTTTTATTTTTGGCAGGAATATTATTGGATCGTTATGCAACTTGTCGCGTGATTTTAATTGCGCTCGGCATTTGTATTGTAGGTACCGCCTTGTTCTCGTTTTCCCATTCATTTGCGTGGGCTTGTTTTTTTCGTTTCTTAACAGGCATTGGAAGTGCGTTTTGTTTTTTAAGTGTTATTCGATTAGCATCACGATGGTTTCCGCTGAATCATATGGCATTGGCAATTGGTTTGGTTTTAACGATTGCGATGTTAGGCGGTTGGGTTTCGCAAGCGCCGATGGAGATGTTGGCAAAAACAGTGCATTGGCGTGTCGCATTACAAATTGACGCATTGCTCGGCGTCCTTTTCTTTTTCTTAATTTTATTGATTGTACGAGATTATCCGAATGATCAAGCGAAAGCGCATTCCATTGAATTGGAAATAATTCATGAAATGGGGTTTTTAAAAACATTTCGTCTTGCGTTTTTGCGCATGCAAAATTGGTTGGGCGGATTGTATGTTTGTTTTATGAATTTACCGGTTGGTTTGTTGGGCGGATTGTGGGGCGTTTTATATTTAACGAGCACACACAATGTGTCTCGCGTTCACGCATCAGAAGTGTCATCCATGTTGTTTGTGGGAACGATGATTGGTTCGCCATTGGTTGGATGGATTTCTGATAAAATTCAAATGCGTCGTCCGCCGATGTTAGTGGGCGCGTTATTATCGTTGGTGTTAATATCCGTTGTTATTTTTGTGCCAAATTTATCGCTGATTACCTTGTATGGTTTGTTTTTATTGATTGGCATTTGTTCCAGTGCGCAAATTATTGGTTATCCCTTGGTTGCAGAAAACTCGATGCGTGTGATTACCGCAATGTCAGTCAGCGTAGTGAATATTTCGGTGCAAGGTGGCAGTGCGATTTTCCAGCCATTTTTTGGTTATTTGTTAGATAGACATTTATTTTCGCGCCTGCACCATCTCTCAACGCATTTTGCAGCGAGCGATTTTTCGTGGGCGATGTTTATTTTCCCTGCGGGATTTATTGCAGCGATTTTTATTGTCTTTTTGTTGCCAGAGACGCGGTGTCAGCAGAAAGAATAGATTACTGTCATCTAAAATTTCTGTTATTGTTCGCGGGATTAACTGGTTGTGCCCCAGAACTAGGCACTATTTGTTGAGCAAATAGATGCACGCCAAATCCCACTCTTACCGATGGCGGGCATATCGGGCGTTTCAATTCCTCAATTAGTGCCTGTTGGCATCTCAATTTCTCTGTCAATGCGCATATCTGCGCACATTGATCTCTCGATTGCTGTTCCAATGCGTGGGTACGCGCATGTTGTCGCTCAACCACTTGCTTTAATGTCTCATTTTCCATTGAGAGTCGCGCTATTGTCGTTGTTGCGGGATCAGAATTTCTCTTGAAAAGTAAGTGGGATAAATTTAATAATTCAGCATATCCTTCTGCGGTATACCCTGCGCCTGCTATATTACTGCGAGGTGGTGCCTCCGACGTTAAAACATCTAAAAAAATGGATTTGTGTGTTTCAAGCAACAAAGCTAAAAAGTCTTGTATGTTTGTATTGCGTACAGCGGCGTCGAGTAATGCGTGAATGGTGTAAAATCTTTTGCTACTCCGCCAATTAATGTTGGCTGCTATTTCTTGGAGTGCGGCAAAAGCATCTATAAATTGATTTTTTTTCTGAGAAGGGAGGTTGCATGTGTAGTGTTGATCGAGTGTTTGCATTAATTTTGTTCTGATTTCGCATGCAAGCTGCCAATAGTCTTCTGCTACTGGTTGTGCTTGCGCATCATTATCCGTGTGTATACAATAAGAAAAAATAATCCAATCAAGATATTCGATCATTTCATTGAAAGAATTTTTTTGTAATAGCGTCGCTGTTATTTCGTCTACGTCATAGGTGATCGCTGCATTTATGTCATAGGTGATCGCTGCATTTATGTCATAGGTGATCGCTGCATTTGCTGCTGCTATTTGCTCTTTACTACCACCTCTTGGCTCTCTTGGCATGTTAATAATACCCTTTTGTTATTAATACTTGTGTTAAATCCGATTTCAGATCGTCGAACGATTCTATCCCAATTGACAGTCGAATAAAACCATCAGAAATCCCGAGTTTTTTGCGCATTTCAGGCGGAATGGACGCGTGGGTCATAATGGCCGGATGTTCAATTAAACTTTCCACGCCACCCAAACTTTCTGCGAGTGAAAAAATGTGAAGGCGCGATAAAATATTTTTTGTTTCTGTTAGATTCGTTTTTAATTCTACTGAAATCATGCCGCCAAATCCGCACATTTGTTTTTGTGCAATAACGTGTTGTGGATGAGATGACAATCCAGGATAAATTACTTTGTTCACGGCGGGATGATGTGATAACCATTCTGCTAATTGCATCGCATTTTCACAATGTCGTTGCATGCGCACTGCCAACGTTTTTATGCCGCGCAAACATAAAAAACTATCGAATGGTCCTAAAATTCCACCAATGGCATTTTGCAAGTATTGAATTTTTTCAGCCATCTTTTTTTCACGTAGAATGACAGCACCCCCAACCATATCAGAGTGACCATTTAAATATTTTGTCAGTGAGTGCACAACAATATCGAAGCCAGAATTCAGTGGTTTTTGAATCCACGGTGTTGCAAATGTGTTGTCACAAACGGATAGCAAGTTATTTTTTTTCGCAATAGCCGCAATTAATTGCAAATCAATGATGGTTAGCATTGGATTACTCGGTGTTTCAATCCAAATCATTTTGGTATTTTTCTGAATAGCTTGTTCAATGTTTTTTGCATCAGCGCAATCAACAAATGAAAATGATAATCCCGCTGTTTTTTTGCGAACATGTTCAAATAAACGATACGTGCCGCCATATAAATCATGGGATGCAATAATATGATCACCTGGCTGCAATAATTCTAAAACGGTTGCAATGGCTGCCATGCCTGATCCAAACGCATATCCGTTTATGCCCCCTTCTAATTCTGCAAGACATTTTTCCAATGCTTCGCGCGTGGGATTTGCTGTGCGTGAATATTCATATCCTTTGTGCACACCCGGTGAGATTTGCGCATAGGTTGATGTTGCAAAAATCGGTGTCATGATGGCACCGGTGGTGGGATCGGGTTGTTGACCGGCGTGAATGACGGCGGTTTCGATGTGTTTCATGAGGTCACCTTTTTTTGAGGTAGTCGCAATTTGCGACTACCTTGTGAGTGGAGAGTATCACATCATCTGATTCGCGCGCATCCATTGATCGTCTGCAAATTTTGTTAAATAATTGCGAATAGAATCAGGTAAAATCACGACACATTTTTGTCCCGTTTTTAATTCTTTTGCTGCTTGCAATGCAGCCCAAACAGCACTGCCAGAAGATCCACCGCATAATAATCCTTCTTCGCGAATTAATCGACGTGCCATTTGAAATGAATCTTTATCGGTAATTTTAATGTATTTGTCGATGAGTGAATTATCGAGCACGTCAGGAATAAAATCATAACCGATGCCTTCCACCAAATAGGATTTTATTTCTGTGCCGCCACCTAAAATAGAACCGTAGGGATCCACACCAATAATTTTTATGGCTGGATTGAATTTCTTTAATTTTTTAGCAACACCGGTGATGGTGCCACCGGTTCCCGCCGTCATCACTGCCATATCAATTTTTCCATCCATGTCATCCCATATTTCTTGCGCGGTGGTTGCGTAATGAATGTTTGGATTTTCAGAATTAGCATATTGATCCAAAATATGTGAATTGGGAATTTCTGAATTTAATTTTTTCGCGAGTGAAATATGACTCTCGGGAGAATCCCATGCTGCTTCGGTGGGTGTGCGATAAATTTTTGCACCCAGCGCTTCGAGCACCACTTGTTTTTCATGACTCATTTTTTCAGGCATCGTAATGATTATTTTATAACCTTTTACTGCGCCCGCTAATGCAATTCCAATTCCCGTATTTCCAGATGTGGGTTCGATTAACGTATCACCCGGTTTTATTCTTCCCGATTTTTCTGCTGATTCTATCATGGCAGCACCAATGCGATCTTTCACTGAACCGCCGGGATTTAAAAATTCACACTTGGCGTACATTTCGCATGATAGTTCTTTTGCAACACGATTTAATTTCACCATCGGTGTTTTACCAATCACTTGTAAAATAGTTTGAAATAACATGTTGCAACTCCGGCGCTAGCAATGTCAGTAAAAACAAATCGTAGCGAAATCACTTCATAACCACAAGGTTTTAAAAGGTTTTTGAAATTAATGTTCATTTCTTTTGTATTTGCATCATAACTACCTATAATTTCCGCTAGGAAAGAAAAATTAATCTCGCCTTAAGGTTGGTGACGTATGATGTGGGTTACTATGATAAAAATTTAAAGATTAAAAAACTAGAGAATAGTATGAAATGGGTTAAGTTCATTAGCAGTACACTGTTATTTTTTGCAACGGCCATTTTTGCAACGCCTACGCCGAAAACGGATTACTTAATGGTGCAAGTGCCCGCTATTCAAAATAATCCAAACTTTATTGCATATCCTGTTTTTGTTTATAACGGAGGCCCGGGTGCAGGCGATCAGGTTAGTTATTTGTATTCTCCGCATGTGAAAATGACTGTTGGCACTTATGTGTCTGGTCAAACATCAGGAATTTATCAGTTTTATTTTTTTGATATCAATCGCGGATGGCTTTCCTGTCACATAACATTGACAGCGGGTCGCATTGACGCCAATAAACTTGCTACAACTTGTCTTGGGGCGACATTATCTCGAGATCCAAAGTTTACTAATGCTTGGGTTTTGAGCACCAGTTCCTCTAATGTTGCGGGTTGGAGCATAATGAATAATCCGCTACACCCAAGTGGTTACAATAAGCGCCATATTATATTCAATAACAATACATCATTTTGGTTGCAAATTGGTAAATCCTATTGCCCTAATTTTTCAACTTGTGATAATAGACAAACTAACGACAGCTATCAAAAAATTGCTCCGAGTGCTTCTTTTATTGAAAAACTAGGCAATGCCGGACTGAATTCTGCTGTTTATTATCTATCTGGTTACTGTTTTGCAAATTGTGGCAGTCCTCAGAGTTGGTTTCAAGTAGGGAGTTTGAACCAACACTCTTACGCAACCAAAATTGAAATAACGATGTTTCCAGCGACAGAACAGAATGGAATGTTTCTTCCTCAAGGTGAAAGCCGTTTTCGGGCTTCAGTAGCAGGTGGTTTTAGTGGTATTGCAGCGATGACTGTTATTCCGTTCGACAGCAGCAATCAGAGTCGTGGTGCTTATTGTAAAACATTGGTGTCACCCGGTGTCTCCAAGGTGGATTATTATTCACCTGATCATGTGTTGGCAGGAATTTTTACGCCGAATAATGATTCATTATCGTCATTTTGCGCAGCTAGCTCCTATACTTCTGCTAGCGGTCAGTCATGGTCTTTATCGGTTATTGATTCTACCACTGGTGAATTTAATGGCTGCTTAAGTCCTTGCAGTTATGCAAAACTATACTCAACACCTGATCAGAAGGCAGCTTGTTCGGTTCCAAAAGCGTATGCAACAAACATGACGAATTCGCAGCATTCGCCGATAGAAGGTGTGCAATTTAAAAACGTGCATGTTGTTGCGAAAGATCATGCGCATCAACTGTCCTGCCCAGCAGAAACGGGTTTTATAGTTAATTTCATGCCAGCAGCATTACCGAATTCGTTGAGTGTACCCGTGATTAATTCAGCGCAACCCCAAGGATTGGATGGCGCCGTTGTTAGTTGGCAAAGCGCACGAGATTCTTTGCAGCCAAACCAAACAATTAATTACACCTTGCAATTAACATTGCCAAATAATAGTCCCATTTCTCCGACACCGACCATCAGCTATGATTCTAATGAAGCTACCGTAACAGGCTTGGCGTCGGGACAAACCTATAAAGCGGTTGTAGTAGCAAATGATATGAGCGTGTACAACGCGCAACAATCGAATCAATCAGCGCCGACTATTTTTACCACTTATAATTTTACATCACCCACCAGTGTTGCTGCGACTAATCTGATGCCAACCAGCGCTACCATAAACTGGACGCCGTCGATTGATACGCTCCCCAACTCCACAGTGCATTACACAGTGAACATATCAACATCGTCGGGTGCGTTGCCGGGTATATTGACTGTACCTACCGATTCAACATCAGCGACCATTAATAATTTTCCAACACAATCATCGAATCCCTACGTAACGTATTATGCAATGGTGAGTGCTGCAACAACTGATGCGGCTGGTAAAGTTTATACGCAGAATTCAGATTGGATACCGTTTAATATCCCCGGACAACCCTGGTTGTCAGCGCCAGTATTAACAGGTAAATCTGCGGGCAGTGAATTTGACACAATCGATTGGCAAATATCGAGCGCCAAACCGTCTTCTTTTAGTCCTGACATGACGCAGGAAAGTAACTATCAATTTACGCGCGATGGCGCTAGCATCATACCCACCAGCTCCAAATGCAGCGGCGGAATATGCACAACCTTATTTTCAAGACAACGCGGTGATCACAGCATGCATACTTACACAATCACTGGTGTCGCAAGCAGTCAATACGGTCAAGTGAGCAGCGCTCCTTTAACTGTACAGATACAATAGACCGTTTTTATGCTAATTTCTTGAATTATTTATTTTAATCTTTATAATTCCGCTGAAAGATACCATTAACTTTGCTTTAACGTTTGTGGTGTATAATGGAAGTGTCAGTAGATTTTAATAACAAGGTATTAACACTATGAAACATAAGTGGCTTGGGTTGATCTGCGGTGTGCTGGCATTATGTTTTTCAAGCGGAATGTTGGCGGATACCGATTATCTTTTTTTGGGTGTGCCAGCCCAAAGCTCGGGTAATTATCCCACTTTCCCGATTTATGTATACCAAACTGACCAAACTGGAAAGGAAACTCAGATTGATTATGTTGCCAATACCTACGAACAAATTTTCTTAGGTTCTTATGTTAGCGGCGTAACCACAGCAACCTATCAATTCTACTATCAAGATACTGTGAATAAAGGTTGGTACCGTTGCACGTTTGCGTTGTCAGATGGCAATATTGTTGCTGCAACCACTTCTTGTCCCGGCCCTGTGTTGGTTCAATTTACCCCTGTTATTTTTAATGGACAGAGCATTCAGCCCAATGCCTGGAAATTGGGGTTTGGCTCCGGCGGAGTGGAGTGTCAACAACCGAATTGTACTGATCATAACGGAATTGGATGGGCGCCTGTTCCTGTACCAAGCCCAGCGCCAGTTGCACCCGCCCCCAATCAAAATCGAACGATTACTTTTATTAATAACACCCCATTCAAAACGATTACCTTGGGAGAAAGTTGCACGACTAGCGCGGCACCACCCTGCGTTGTGAACAACAGTCTTGCGACGATTGATCAAGGTGCATCATATGTGGTGAACGTTGGATCTGCTGGATTAAATTCAGCTAATTTTTTCATATCAGGTTATCAGAATGCACAGGGAGAGCAGGTGTCGACCGGTGGATACAGCGACGGCAAACCCTACGCCAATCTGATGGAATTTACTTTGTTGCCCATCACTAACGATGGAGGTTTTGTATCATTCCAAGCGAGCAATGCAGACACATCAGCCGTAAATGGTTTTAATTTTGGTTTTTCTTTATATCCTGCCGAACCCACTTATTGCACCTACACTGCAGGACCTGAAAATTCGAATGCGTTGGGCGTGGGTTATTTCAGTGTATCGCAACCAATCGCTCAGCTTGCGCCAATGGGTAATTTAACGTTCCAGCAATTGTGCGAAAACAGTTCTCAGTTGTCTAACGGGGGTAGTAGCGCTCCCGGTGCTTGGAATTTATCAGTAATATCACCGGAAGGGGATTTTCAAGGTTGTTATAGTCCATGTCAATATGCATCTGTGAATGGTTATGCCACCAGTAGCGATAATTCCAAAGTGCAATTACAAGCTCAATATTGTTGCAGTAAGTTGACAGCACCATCAGATGGCAGCATTTTTGATTACAGTACACCTGAGTTATGCAATGCTGCGCCTGCTCTCGCCATGAACTCAACTTACGTGAAAAATCTCCATGCGAATTCTAATCACGTTTATACCTTTGCTTACGATGATTCAACGGGAGATTTTGCTTGCCCGGGTCTGACTAATTTTGTAGTCAGCATCGTTTCAACGGCACAAAATCCCAATACGTTGTCTGCACCCGTTATTACGACTCCGGTCACAGCTGTTGGTACGACGGCAAATATTGCTTGGTCTGCTGCAGTCGACAGTAATCCAGGCACGCCAATTACTTATCAACTGGTGTTGACTAGCGACGATCAACCTGTTCATGCGCAAATTAATTACGGAACTGATTCGGCGTCAGTGTCTGGTTTACAGGCTGGCTATAGCTATAAAGCCATCGTGACAGCAACTGACAAAAATGGCGCGGGTAGCCAACAATCTCAACCATCTCAACCCGCTTACTTCACAACAACGTTCTTCACCGCACCAACCAACGTTGCGATAACTCCAACGCAAACCAGTGCTGCGATAACGTGGACGCCATCACAAGATACCTATCCTAACGCAACTATAATGTATGCAGCGACGGTATCATTAACACCTGGGGGTGATCCTGCGGTTCCTGTTGTATCGTCAACCAGTCCGTCAGCAACGGTGAATGGTTTGACAAGCAGTACGCAATATTATGCGACTATCAAAGCGACTGACACGGTGAATAATTTAGTGGCCAGTGCTTCGCCAGTGCCGTTTACAACAACAGCAGCAGCAAGCTTATCGCAACCGCAATTGAGTGTGGTGGAGCATAATTCAGAGTTGGGGACTGTGTCTTGGCCGCACGTTACCGCAACTGGTTTCAATCCAGGTCAGTTGGGTACGGGTAATTACACTGTTTCAATCACGGGCGCTCCTGCTGTAATCACAAATTACAGTTGCGATGGTTCTGGATGTACTGTCACATTCTCAAGACGCAGCACGCAAGGTGATACGGTAACCGTGACGGCGCATGCGGGTGATGTGACCAGCTTGCCGGCGTCTATTTTAGTGAGATAATGTCAGTGGGGTTTTTAAAATACGGTATTTCGTTTTTTTTTAAACTGGTTATAGTGTGGGTTATCAATAACAAATAACCCACTCCAGAGCCATCATGATCGATCCAAAAAATATCAGTGAAATTATTCAAAACGTTCTCGACGAACTGCCACCGGGTTTGAAAAATATGCCAGACGAATTGAAACATAACTTTCGTGCTGCGTTACACAGTGTTTTTGAAAAACTCGATTTGGTCACGCGTGAAGAGTTTGATGCGCAGTGCAAAGTATTATTACGCACACGTGAGAAGTTGGAGAGATTAGAACGCGAAGTGCGGAGTAAAAGTGAAGGCGTGTAAAATTATGTTGATAACGGATAACGGATAACGGATAACGGATAACGGACACATGTCCCTCGCCATTATTAATAGTCGCGCCAATTTGGGCATGTCTGCACCGCTAGTCACTATTGAAGTGCATATTTCAAATGGATTGCCTGGTTTGTGCATTGTTGGATTGCCTGAAAAAGCGGTAAAAGAAAGCAAAGATCGCGTGCGCAGTGCGATTGTAAACAATGGTTTTGAATTTCCAAAACGTCGTGCAGTCATTAATTTAGCACCCGCTGATCTACCAAAAGAAGGTGGGCGATTTGATTTGCCCATTGCATTGGGTGTGTTAGCCGCATCTGATCAAATTCCAAAAACGTGTTTAGATCAATTTGAATTTGTGGGTGAATTAGCATTAACGGGTGAATTAAGGCCGGTGAAAGGCGTTTTACCGATGGCACTGGATGCACAAAAAAATAATCGTGCAGTTATGTTACCAAAACAAAATGCACAAGAAGCATCGCTTGCGACGGGATTAAAAATTTTTGCAGTCGATAATTTACGTGCAGTATGCGCACATTTAACCGAAAAAGAATTTCTTGCTGAATTTGTGTCGCACTCATGTAACGTTGCACCATTACAACAGTATCCTGATTTAGCCGATGTGCGTGGACAAGTTTATGCAAAACGCGCATTAGAAATTGCAGCAGCAGGCGGACACAGTATTTTATTTACGGGTCCGCCCGGCACTGGAAAAACCATGTTATCGAGTCGATTACCAGGTATTTTGCCGGCAATGACGAATACAGAAGCGCAAGAAACTGCAGTGGTTTATTCGGTGAGCGCAAGAGGATTTGATGCACAGAATTGGAGTCGCAGACCGTTTCGCGCGCCACATCACACCGCATCCAGTGTTGCGTTAGTAGGTGGTGGTAGTCCACCGAAACCCGGTGAAATTTCACTCGCACATAATGGCGTTTTATTTTTAGATGAATTACCGGAATTTAATCGAGCTGTTTTGGAAGCATTACGTGAACCACTGGAAGCAGGTGTGGTCACCATTTCGCGCGCGGGAAGACAAGCGCAATTTCCATCACGTTTTCAATTTATTGCTGCGATGAATCCGTGTCCTTGCGGATATGTTGGTGATCCGAGTGGTCGATGTCAATGCACAGCGGAACAAATTGCGCGATATCAAAATCGATTATCAGGCCCATTATTAGATCGCATCGATATGCATGTGCGCGTACCTCCATTGCCGCATGAATTATTATTATCGCAACAAACAGAACAATCAGAATCGAGTGAAACCATTCGTGCACGCGTGATGGCAGCGCGTGAAAAACAATACGCGCGATCTTCTTTTATTAATGCACAATTAACGAGTGAATTAATTACGCAACATTGTGGCGTTGAAAAAAGTGATTATGCTTTTTTAAATCAAGCGATGACAAAATTGGGATTATCCGCGCGTGCCTATCATCGCATTTTAAAATTATCGCGCACGATTGCTGATTTGGATAGCTCAGACAAAATAAAACAAGCGCATTTGCAAGAAGCGTTGGGGTATCGACAGGTGAAGGTGTGAAAGAGTAATATGTGGGCGCGCGCTCGTAGCTCAGTTGGATAGAGTGTCGGTTTCCGAAACCGAAGGTCACAGGTTCAACTCCTGTCGAGCGCAGAACCCACATTTCTTACAATTGCATTCGCTCAACACATCAAACAACAACTCTGGCAACTGCAATAATTTTTCCGCATTGTGCGGCCAATCACGCATTAATTTTTTCAACAGAGTGCGCGGACTTTTTTGTTTTCGCATCCATCTGGTCATCAATGGTTTTGCAGTCGCCCACAAATCTAGCTCGGGATATAATTTTCTGCCCAGGCTTTCAATATAAAATAATGTTTTTTGTAGCAACAGTAATTGTGGTTGAACGGTCATGTTAAATCGTTCTGCGGTTTGAAATAATTTTAATAATAAACTACCAAACGAAATTTGCGATAACGGTTTTTCAAAAATGGGTTCACACACCGTGCGAATGGCTGATTCAAATTCATCGACGCGGGTATCTGATGAAACCCAGCCGGAATCAATATGTAATTCTGCAACACGTCGATAATCACGCGATAAAAATGCCAACATATTCTGTGCTAAATAATTTTGATCAACGGGTGAGAGTGTTCCCATGATGCCAAAATCAATTCCCAGATAGCGTGGATTGAGGGGATCGGTAATATCCACAAATAAATTCCCCGGGTGCATGTCCGCATGAAAAAAGGCATCACGAAATACTTGCGTGAAAAATATTTCAACACCAAACGAAGATAATTTTTTTAAATCAACCTTATTTTTTTTCAGCGTATCAATATCCGAAATGCGAACACCATTAATTCGTTCCATTGTCATCACGCGATCGCGTGTGAATTCCCAATAAATTTTGGGAACATACATCATGGAAGAATTGTTAAAGTTGCGGCGCAATTGTGATGCATTGGCTGCTTCGCGCATTAAATCTAATTCATCAAATGTAGTTTTTTCAAATTCTTTTACGACCGACACTGCGCGCAGCCGTTTTCCGTGTTTCCAATATTTCTCAATTAATGTGGCAGCCAACTTTAAAACGGCAATATCATGATGAATTATTTTTTCAATGTTGGGGCGAATAATTTTGACAACAACCGCTTCACCTGTTTTTAAGGTTGCGGCATGCACTTGCGCAATGGATGCGGATGCCAATGGTTTTTTATCAAAATGAGCAAATAAATCATGAATATTTTTTCCCAACTCAGATTCAATTTTTTCAACGGCAATTTTGCTTGAGAACGGCGGTACGCGATCTTGTAATTTTTCTAATTCAATCAGGATGTCGTCTGGCACTACATCAAATCGCGTTGATAATAATTGTCCGAATTTCACGTAAATCGGCCCTAATTTTTCGAGTGCGATGCGAATTGATTCGCCGCGCGTGTGATGATTATTTGTAAAACTAAATGGATTAACATAACTGAGTAAACGTAATTTGCGCGAACGTTTTCGAATCACACGACGATTGAACGTGTGACGTAGCATGATGGAAAAGATTTTAACTGTACGGATTAGCGCGGTAATCATAGTGCGGATTCTATACCCAATGACATTTTCGCTTCCAGCCGCTCCACATCATCTCTCAATTTCGCACTATCAGTATAAAATTTCTCAACTTGTCTTCGTGTGGGAAAATGTTTTGCTTCAAAATAAATATATTCTTTGGTTTGATACATTAACTTTTCATTCGTGTTTTTCAGTGTTTTTTGAGCTTCTTTCGCGCGAAAACAAATTTGGTGAGCAAGCGCATCGCCAATAAAATGAGATAATTTTTCTTCGAGATCCATATCGAGATTTTTAAAAGCGTCACGTAATACTTCGATGTTGTGGGTGTTGCCGTCAATATCAATCGGATAAGTGAATAATGTTTTGGTATCGGCGCCTTTGATAAAAATAAGTAAAAAATTGTTTAACGTGCCTGTGATGGTTGTATTGGCTGCGCGAGATATTTTTTTTTCAAATTGTAATTCATGATCTGTGCACACAATATAAAATTTTATTTTCCAGTCAGTGCAATTGATTTCAATTAGTTGATTTTGAATGGATGCGATTTTTGCGCGTGCATCGGGATCAGTGGTTAAGGCGTGGTTGATCATTTTTTCTATCGCTGGTAATGCTAAAGTCAGTATCATTTTTCCACGCTCACACTTTATATCCCCGGTGCACCGCTACAATTCCGCCCGACAAATTATACACATCGCAGTTTTCAAATCCTGCATTTTGCATCCTATTTTGCAGAGCTTTTTGATCAGGGTGCATGCGAATAGATTCAGCGAGATAACGATAACTGTCCGCATCATTTAAAACGGTTTTGCCCAACCAGGGTAATAATTTAAATGAATACGCATCATAAATTGGTTTTAATCCCGGCATAATTGGTTTTGAAAATTCTACAATTACTGCACGGCCGCCAGGTTTTAACACACGATACATCGAACGCAATGCCGCCTCTTTATCGGTGACATTTCGCAAACCAAAGCCGATTATCACGCGATCAAATGCATTGTCTGCAAACGGTAATTTTTCTGCGTCAGCGAGTGCATACGTAATATTGTCGAATAAACCTTTGTCGATCATGCGATCACGACCAATGGATAACATGCTGCTGTTAATGTCAGATAAAATGACGCGTCCGTTTGCCCCAATTTTTTCGCTGATTTTTGCGGTTAAATCACCTGTGCCGCCGGCGATATCTAAAACGACATGACCGTTTCGCACACCCAAAAAATCAATTGCCGTTTTTTTCCAGAAACGGTGAATACCAAATGACATCAAGTCATTCATCACATCATATTGTTGTGCGACAGAATGAAACACGCTTGCAACGCGATTGGCTTTTTCGGACACCGTAACGGTTTCGTAACCGAAGTGTGTTGTATTTTCGCTGTCAATTGGTTTTGATGTGCGTTTTTTCACACTCACACTCACAATATCGATCGACTTAAATCTTCATCTTCCGCCAATTCATTCAGTTGATCATTCACGTATTGTGCATTAATCGTAAAGGATTCACCGTTTTTATCGGTGGCTTCAAATGAAATCACATCCAATAATTTTTCAAGCACAGTATGCAAGCGCCGCGCACCAATGTTTTCTGCTTTATCGTTTACATGTGTTGCCATTTCCGCAATGCGTCTAATGCCATCTTCGGTAAACTGTAATGTAAATCCTTCTGTGCTCATCAAAGCAATGTATTGCTCGGTCAATGATGCTTTCGGTTCTGTTAAAATACGCACAAATTCTGCTGTTTTGAGTGGTTTTAATTCAACACGAATGGGAAAGCGACCTTGCAATTCAGGAACCAAATCAGACGGTTTGGCCAAATGAAAGGCGCCGGATGCAATAAACAAAATGTGATCGGTTTTAACAATGCCATATTTGGTTGTGACCGCGCAGCCTTCGACTAGCGGTAATAAATCACGTTGCACGCCTTCGCGAGAAACATCACCGCCGTGTTCGGAGCGTTTACAGATTTTGTCAATTTCATCGAGAAATACAATGCCGTTTTGCTCAACACTGTCGAGTGCTTTGGTGCGAATTTCATCTTCGTTGATTAATTTAGACGCTTCATCTTCTTGTAATAATTTTAGCGCTTTTTTAATTTTCAAGCGGCGTGATTTGATGCGCTTATTGCTTAAACTTTCCATCATGCTTTGTAATTGCCCCGTCATTTCTTCCATACCAGGTGGTCCCATGATTTCAATATTGCTTGCATTCATGGCCAAATCAACTTCAATTTCTTTTTCATCTAATTCACCGGCCTCTACTTTTTTGCGATACAGTGTTCGTGTTGCTGAGCTCGCTTTTTCTTCTGTTGGATTTTCCGGTGGCTGATCTACAAATTTACCTTGTGGTTTTGGCAATAATGCATCGAGCACGCGTTCAATTGCTGCTTCGCGTGCCGTCGATTCTACTTTTATCATTGCCTTTTCGCGCGAGCGTTTTACAGCGATATCAATTAAATCACGAATAATCGAATCAACATCGCGACCTACGTAACCCACCTCGGTAAATTTTGTTGCTTCGACTTTAATAAAGGGTGCATCAGCTAAATGCGCTAAACGTCGCGCAATTTCGGTTTTACCAACACCCGTTGGCCCAATCATTAAAATATTTTTGGGTGTGATTTCAGTACGTAAACTGTCGGGTAATTGCATGCGACGCCAGCGATTACGCAATGCAATCGCAACAGAGCGTTTCGCAGCATCTTGTCCGATAATAAATTTATCCAGCTCTGAAACAATTTGTTTTGGGGTGAGTGTTGCGTTTAAGGTGGTTAGTTCATTCATATGTTTCTCTTAAATTTCAGAATCTAATTCTTCAATCGTAAAATGGGTATTGGTATAAACGCATACACTTGCTGCAATGGCTAAACTTTTTGTAACCACGTCGCGCGCGGATAGTTGTGTGTTTTCGGTTAATGCAATAGCAGCAGATTGTGCGAAGTGTCCACCCGAGCCAATCGCGATGATGCCGCGTTCCGGTTCAATCACATCACCATTTCCTGTCAGAATTAATGACGCCTTATTATCAGCAACGGCCAATAATGCTTCTAATCGACGTAGCATTTTATCCGTGCGCCAATCTTTCGCGAGCTCAACTGCTGCGCGCACCAAATTACCCTGGTGTTTTTCAAGTTTGCCTTCAAAGCGTTCGAACAAAGTAAATGCATCCGCCGTGCCACCAGCGAAACCCGCGATCACGTGATTGTTGTACAGACGACGCACTTTTTTGGCGTTGCCTTTCATGATGGTATTGCCCATCGACACCTGTCCGTCACCGCCAATGACGACTTTGCCATTGCGACGAACACACAAGATGGTTGTGCCGCGATATTGTTCCACACGATTTCTCCTGTTGGGATGTGTCAACAGTAATTGGGGGCGTTGCAGAGAAAATTCAACAGAAGCTTAGCGAGGTTGTTCATCACCGCTTGCCGGAATGGACACTGTCATTTGCGGCAATAATTTGTAAAAATCAAATGTGGGCTCGTCACTGGTGGGAGATTTTGATTTGATGACAACCCCCGTTTTTTTCTTTTTTACCCGTTTTGGTTTTGGTTTTTGAGATGCCACACGCACGAAATGCTGTTCGATTTGTTTTTTATGTTCAATGAGTTTTGATTTGATATTTTGTGTGGGTAAATGATTTTGAATAAATTGATAAACGGCAACGCTGGCAAAAATAAGCGCCAAAATCAGCATAAAATTACTAAACCATCGTCCACTGGCGTGATCTGATTTTTTTTCAGATGAAGGAAGTTTTCTGGCGTAATCTCTCACCGTTTTCTCACACACGTCCCATTGTATATAGCTACATTCTATCTGGCGCTGAAACGCCTAGCAACGATAAACCATTTTTAAATACGTGTTGAACACTACTGATTAATGTTAATCGCGCATTACGTAAATTCACTTCATCCACAATGAATTTATGTGCATTGTAATAAGCATGAAAATATTGTGCGAGCGTTTGCAGAAAGTGCGCGACGCGATGCGGCGCATAGTGTTGTCCCGCTGACATTAATAATTCTGGAAAGCGTGTGACGGCTGACATTAAATTTTTTTCATCCTGCGTATTCAGTAACTGCAAATGTGCAAAACCATTTTCTGAATCCCACGATAATTGTTTTTCAGATAATTGACGCCACACACTGCAAATTCGTGCGTGTGCATATTGAATGTAGTAAACCGGATTTTCATTGGAAGTGGATTTTGCTAATGCTAAATCGAAATCTAAGTGTTGATCGGGTTTGCGCATGATGTAGAAGAAGCGTGCAGCATCGTTGCCCACTTCTTCGCGCAATTCGCGCAACGTGACAAATTCACCTGAACGTGTCGACATAGAAACGCGTTCGGTGCCGCGATATAAAATGGCAAATTGCACCAATAAAATTTTTAATTTATTCGTTTCTTTTCCAAGACCTTGTAAAAATGCTTTAATTCTCGGTAAATAACCATGATGATCTGCGCCAAATACATCAATTATCTCATCATAACCCTGATCATATTTGTAAGTGTGATAGGCAACGTCTGAGGCAAAATAAGTGGGAACGCCATTTGCACGAACCAACACGCGATCTTTTTCATCACCTAACTCCGTTGCGCGAAACCACAACGCACCTTCTTGCTCGTAAGTGTAACCGTGTTTTTTCAGCACCTCAATTCCGGTTGCCAACCAGCCTTTTTCAAATAGCTTGCTTTCAGAAAACCATTCGTTGTAGGTTACGCCAAATTCTGCCAAATCATTTTTAATATCTGCGGTGACTTCATCTACACCCCATTGGCGAATCATTTCAAATTCAGTCGCACCCACCGCAGCAGAAATATTTTCGATTAATTGATCAATAAATTTATCTTTATTGTCGATAGTATCTTTTAGCGCTGGAAAAACAGCATTAATTTGTTCTTGTGATAATAAAAAACGCTCGGCATGTTTTTGTAATACTGTTTTTGCGATATCGATAACATACCTGCCGCGATAGGCATTTAACGGAATCACTATTTTTCTATCGAGTAATTCAACATAGCGTAACCAAATACTCGCACCTAAAATACGCATTTGACGACCCGCGTCATTCACATAATATTCACGATGCACCTGATAACCGATTGCATCGAGTAAATTTGAAACGCATGCGCCATAAGCAGCACCGCGACCATGCCCAACATGTAATGGTCCTGTTGGATTGGCGGAAACAAATTCGATGTGAACACGTTTATTATTTCCAATGGTTGCGCGACCATATGTTTCGCCTTGTTTTATCGCTGAAACAATGGCGTTGAATTCGCTGTCGGTAGTGAGAAAAAAATTAATAAAACCGGGACCTGCGATTTCAACTTTTTTGATCATAGAATTGGGTGGAAGATGGGCGATAATTTTTTCTGCTAGTTCGCGCGGTGCTAATTTTGCTTTTTTGCAAAGCAGCATGGCGATCGTGGTCGCGAAATCACCGTGTGTTGGGTCTTTTGTACGCGTGAGTTGAATATCGCTTTCTGAAAAGTCTGAAATGAATAAATCAGAAAGTGCTTTTTTCAGCAGCGAAATCAGTGTTTCTTTCATACCTGTACAGCCAGATAAAAATAGGTGAATTATATTGTACGCATGTCGGAATTGCGCGCAAGTGTTTACGCACACGTGCACTCCCGCTCTTGCGCATGTTATCCTTCGCCCATGAACATGCAAGCTACTCTTTTAATTGTGGATGACGATGTTGATATCCGTAACTTACTCGGAGCATTTCTACGTCCACACGGTTATGAAACACACCTAGCATCAGATGGTGTCGAGATGCAGCGTATATTAGCATCTCATGCTGTTGATTTAATTATTTTAGATATTATGTTGCCAGGTGTTGATGGGTTGACTTTGTGTCGTCAATTGCGAACGCATTCTGCTGTTCCCATTATTATGCTCACGGCAATTGGTGAAGAAGTGGATCGCATTGTGGGTTTGGAAATGGGTGCAGATGATTATCTCAACAAGCCATTTCATCCGCGTGAATTATTGGCGAGAATTAAAGCTGTTTTGCGTCGTGCGCAAAATTCTGCATATGAAAAAGTCAGCAATAAAAATCCCATTTATCATTTTGCGGGATGGAAATTAGATACAGGCGCGCGCCGTTTGATTTCACCTGATCAGCTTGAGGTCAGCGTGACATCGGGAGAATATGATTTGCTGATTGTGTTTTTAGAGCATCCGCAAGCCGTGTTGAGTCGAGATCACTTGTTGGATGCAACCAAAAATCGTTTGGCGGAACCGTTTGATCGCAGCATTGATATTCAAATTAGTCGATTGAGACATAAAATAGAAGAAGACATTAAAAATCCAACCATACTCAAAACCGTTCGCAGTGGTGGTTACGTGTTAGTGGCGCCGGTTGAAACGCACCATGACTAATTTTTTTGAAAATATTATTGAACGCACCAGCACAAAAAAAGCAGCATTGGTTTTGTATTGCATTATTATTTTTCATATTGTTTTTATGATGTATTTGATTGAAAGCAATCGCACTGCAGCGCAGGTTGAAAATCGCAGTAAATTATTTCAAAAAATTACAAATGTGATTTATTTAGCAGAAGCCACTCCGATTAAAAGTCGCGAAGCAGCGATTAATGCCATTGATGATCCGGATATTCACGTTGCGCTGTCTGCGGAGCCGAATTCAACGGATCAATTCAAAGCAACCTCATTTTGGAAAATTATTCATGCGCTTGAAAAAAATACTAATGCATTTTCTATTTCTATCCAGCTGCGAAATCAGCAATGGCTTAATATCAAAGCGAAATATTATTCACGTGTTTTTCTCAATCAATTATTTCTGATTATTATTGAGATTGTTGTTTTTGGTGCTGTTTTATTGGCGTTGTGGTCTATTAATCGATTTACCAAGCCACTGAAAAAAATTCAGCTGTCTGCAGAACAACTGGGAATTAATTTAGAAAAATTACCATTGGATGTGCGTGGCCCGAAAGTGGTGCAAGAAATATCGCATGCGTTAAATCAAATGCAGGATCGTATTTTTCAATTAGTGCGTAATCGAACGCAGTTGCTTGCTGCGATTTCGCACGATCTTCGCACACCAATCATGCGCGCACGATTACGCGCGCAATTTATCGAGAGCAGTGAATACAAAGAAAAATTATTAGATGATTTAACGGAAATGGAAAACATGATTTCAGAAACGCTGGCATTTGCATTAGCAGAATCACAACATGAAGATCAATCGCACATTGATTTGGTATCATTGCTAGAATCTATTTGTAATGACGCGGTTGATATGAATCAAGATGTCATTTTTCGTGCGAATACACATCGTTTGGCATTTGTTGGCCGACCCATTGCACTGAAACGCGCACTGACCAATATTATTAACAATGCGGTTCGTTATGGTGATGGTGCTGTGGTTCGTCTTGTCAAGCGCAGTAAAATAATTATTATTACTGTTGAAGATCATGGTCCTGGTATTCCAGAATCAGAATTGGAAAAAGTATTTGAACCTTTTTATCGCGGCGAATATTCGCGCTCGCGTGATACGGGTGGGGTTGGTTTGGGTTTGGCTGTGACGCGCGGTATTGTTCTTGCCCATCAGGGTAAAATTAAATTAAAAAATAAAAAATCAGGTGGATTAAAAGTGTTGGTTGAGTTTTTGGTGAGTTTATAATTTTTTTAAAAAATTTCATGCTCGAATCACTTCACCCGTCAATGCATCACGAATTTCAGAAGGACGCATGCTGCCGCCGAGTTTACCCCCAATCACACAATCGACTGTATCGTGTAGTGTTAATTGAATGCTGCGAATATCGCGCATGGGCGGATCACCGCTTTTATTACAACTAGTAGAAATAATCGGTCCACCAAATTGTTCACACAACGCCCGCGCAATTGGATGCGCAGTAACACGTACCGCAACAGAATCATGATTTCCACGAATCCAGGATGGAACATGTTTGCTCGCTGGAAATAGCCATGTTACGGGTCCGGGCCATGTTGCAAAAACACGTGTTAATAAATCGGGCGTTAAATACATCACAAGTGGTTGAATTTGTTCCCAGCTCGCTGCAATTAAAATAAATCCTTTGTCAATCGCGCGATGTTTAATTTGCAAAATACGAGAAACGGCATCGACATTGTCAGGATCGCATCCTAAACCAAAAACTGCCTCGGTGGGGTAGGCGATGACTTTGCCTTTTTTGATTTGCTCGACAGCTAAGTCGATTTGATTTGCATTTAGGATTTCCATATTATCTCCACTCCCACTCCCGCTCACACTGCTTCATACGGTACAGAATACCCGCATTCTTTTTGCGGGCACATTTTTTCAGCACCTTTTGTTTTGGTTGTTTTAATCATTAAAATCGGCCATTCACATTGCGGACATTTTTCAGCAACGGGTGGATACCAAATAGCATAATCGCAATCAGGATATTTGTTGCAAGAGAAAAATATTTTTCCACGACGCGATTTGCGTTTTACAATTTGTCCCGCGTTGCATTTAGGACAAGCGACTTTCGTATCTTCGGGTTGTTCGAGTGATTCGATGTGTTTGCATTTGGGATAACTGCTGCAACCAATAAATTTTCCATATTTTCCATGACGAACAATCAAAGGCGATTCACATTCTGGACAAACGCGTCCCTCAACCGTTTCAGTGGTGCTTTCTTTATCATCCGATAAATTACGTGTGTAATCACAGTCAGGATAACCAGAGCAACCAATAAATCGACCGCGTTTTCCCAAACGAATTGATAATTGTTTTTCGCATTTTGGACATTTTTCATCAATGGGTTCTTGTGTGACATCGCTGCGTTTTACATTTTCTGCAACATCTTCCGTTAATGCTTTAAATGGCGTCCAAAAATTTTCTAACACAGGAATCCATTCTGCTTCACCGCACGAAATAGAATCGAGCTCATCTTCTAGTTTTGCAGTGAAATGATAATCGACATACATCGTAAAATATTTGGTGAGAAAATAATTTACAACGCGACCCACATCCGTTGGTTTGAATCGTTTGTTATCCATCTCAACATAGTCGCGATTTTTTAAGGTTGCGATAATCGATGCATAAGTGGAGGGGCGACCAATGCCAAATTCCTCGAGTGATTTCACCAAGCTTGCTTCCGTGAAACGGGGTGGTGGTTCCGTGAAATGTTGTTCGCCCGCGATGGATTCAATGGGAATAGAGTCGCCTTCTTTCAGTGGCGGTAATATTTTTTCGCTCTCTTCATCCGATGATTTTTTGTCATCCAGACCTTCTTCGTAAACAGTCATAAAACCAGGATCAACTACTGTCGATCCATTGGCGCGAAACAAGCCGTCTTTTACTTCAAAATCAATTGCAACGGTATTTAATGTTGCATCAATCATTTGTGAAGCAATCGTTCGTTTCCAAATTAAATCATATAATTTAAATTGCTCTGGCGTTAAAAATGATTGAATATCTGCGGGAATGCGTGATGCCGATGTGGGACGAATCGCTTCGTGCGCTTCTTGTGCATTTTTAGATTTGGTTTTATAAATACGCGCTTCAGTGGGTACTAATGCTTTTCCATAGCGTGCCTGGATGCAGTCGCGCAAATCTGTTAATGCTTCTTGCGCCAGTGTGACAGAATCGGTACGCATATAAGTGATTAAACCGACTGGGCCTTCGCCACTGTCAATCCCTTCATATAATTGTTGTGCGACTTGCATCGTGCGTTGCGCGGAAAAACCTAATTTACGCGATGCTTCTTGTTGTAAGGTGGAGGTTGTGAAGGGCGCTGCAGGATGACGTTTGCGTTCTTTTTTTGTGACCGCCGCAACGCGACATTTTCCATTGGCGTTTTTACTTAATGCATCACAAATTGTTTTTGATTTTTTTTCATCATTAATATCAAATTGCTCAAGCTTTTTATTTTTGTAATGTGTGAGTCGCGCAGAAAAAGATTGTTTGTGTGATGTGAGCGCTGCATGAATCGTCCAATATTCTTGTGAGATAAATTTTTCAATTTCTGCTTCGCGCTCACAAATTAATCGTAGCGCAGGACTTTGCACGCGACCAGCGGATAAACCCGGACGCACTTTTCGCCATAACAGTGGTGATAAAGTAAACCCCACCAAATAATCGAGTGCGCGTCGTGCTTGTTGTGCATTGACCAAATCCATTGAAATATCGCGTGGATTTTTAATAGCATTTTGCACCGCATGTTTGGTAATTTGATGAAATACAACGCGCGCAATTTTTTTATTTTTCAATGCATCTTTTTCTTTTAATATTTCTTGAATATGCCAGGCAATCGCTTCTCCTTCGCGATCTGGATCGGGTGCGAGATAAAGTGAGTCGCAATTTTTCAGCGCTTTTCGAATCGCATCAACGTGTTTTGCATTTCGTTCAATAAGTTGATATTTCATTTCAAAATCGTGATCAGGATCGACAGCGCCTTCTTTGGGTATGAGATCACGTACGTGACCATACGATGCCATGACGTGAAAATCTTTTCCTAAATATTTTTCAATGGTTTTTGCTTTTGCTGGGGATTCTACGATGACAAGATGTTTGGGCATTAAGTTGGTTCCGAATTAGTTTTGTTTGGCGAATTATTTTGCAAGTATTGCGATTCTGACACTCTTTAATGCACACTATCAAATGCATCTGACAGCACTAAAAATTCCATGTTTGATAATGCATTTTCACAATTGGGCATATTAAATAAAACCATTAAGGTTACCCATTTTAATAAATGTAAATCCACCCCTTCATTAATTAATTCCAATATTTGATGAATCACAATTTCGCGTGTTTGCGGCGTAAGAATATGTTGTGCTTCGAGTGACAAAATAAAACTACGACAGTCAGAATTGATTAGTAAGCGCTCTTCTTCACTGAAAACACGAAATGAATCAGGTGAAATGGGTGGGCTTTGTTCTGCGAATTTAACCAAGTGATGCAACCATCGAAATGCTTTACCGATATTATGCGCGTGAAACCCTGCCGACTTGAGTTCATCTACTAGCTGCATATCGTTTAAGTTAAGTTGATTATCTTTTTCCATGTGATGATGAAACAAATACATTAACACGCTTAACACTGTTTCTTTTTCTCTCATTTTGTATATCCACCAAAACGTACTTTTACGACACCATCGAGCTCTAATGGTAATAATGTCGATGTGACAACTTGGGGTGATAGTTTACTGCGTGCACAAATTTGGTCAATAGTTGTTACGTTATCGTCGATACAGGCTAGCACCTGCTGAGATGTACAATCAAGAGATTGCACATCACCTTGTTTTGAAATGCTGTTTTTCTCAAACAGTGCGCTTTGAAATTCGATTAGAATATCATTTACACTCGTCACGCATTTCGCACCTTGTTGAATCAGTGCCAAACAACCTTTTGATAGCGGATTGCGAATGGATCCAGGAATAGCGAACACGTCGCGATTTTGTTCTGCAGCAAATTGTGCCGTGATTAATGATCCGCTACGCAGTGCTGCTTCAATAACCAGCGTTCCTAAACTTAATCCACTAATGATACGATTTCGTTTTGGAAAATTTTCTGCTTGAGGTGGTGTGTTGAGTGGTAATTCAGAAATCAAACAACCTTGCTGAGAAATGATTGTTGCCAGCGCCTCATTTCGTTTGGGATAAATAAACTGTAATCCACTTCCCAATACCGCAATGGTTTTTCCATTTTGTGCGAGCGCACCGGTATGACTGGCAGTATCAATTCCCATTGCTAATCCACTCGTGATGCAAAAATCATGTTGTGTTAATTCACCGGCAAACTCAGTGGCCAGTTCTAATCCGGTGTGTGTCGGATTTCGACTTCCTACTATCGCAATTTGTTTTTGGTACAAAACAGTGATATCACCTTGTATGTACAATATCGCGGGATGACCGACGGTTTCCAATAATAACGGAGGATAACGCGAATCCGTAAAGGGAATAATAAAATGATTTTCTTGCTCAGCCCATTTTACTATTGCTGTTAGTGTGGTCTGATCAGGATTTTTAATGTGATTAATCTGCAGCGCGTTCAATTGAAATAATGTCAATTGTTTGGATGATGCTTTGCATATCATCTCGACTGTTTCAAACTGCGTGAGTAATTTTTTGATGCGTGCGCTGCCAATTTGTGGCGCGAGCGACAAAGTGATCCAGTATATTAATGAATTTGATATGGTATGATTCATTCCTTTATTGTATTAGGATGCGCAAAATCTGAAATACCGTATTTAGGAAAAATATGTCACTCAACATTGTTTTTGCCGGCACGCCTGAGTTTGCTGTGCCGACGCTTGAAAAAATAGTACAGTCTGAGCATCATATTGTGGGTGTATACACACAACCTGATCGTCCCGCAGGTCGTGGACAACAATTGCATGCATCACCCGTCAAGAAAACAGCGCAGGCGCATCATCTCCCTATTTTTCAGCCAAAAACATTGCGTGATGCGACGGTGCAAAATCAATTGCGCGAATTAAATCCTGACATCATGATTGTCGTTGCGTACGGCTTAATTTTACCGGAAGCAATTTTGCAAATTCCACATTATGGTTGTGTGAATGTGCATCCGTCTTTGTTGCCACGTTGGCGAGGAGCAGCACCGATTCCGCGAACGATTGAAGCGGGTGATGCTGAAACAGGCATTACCATTATGCAAATGGATAAGGGCATGGATACCGGTCCGATTTTAAAACAAGAAAAAATTATTTTGCAAGGCAATGAAACCACGGCGCAACTGCATGATTTATTTTCTGTGCGCGGCGCAGAGTTGGTGATAGAAACAGTGCGTGATTTTGACAATAATCATATTCATCCCATTGCGCAAAACCATGCACTTGCCATTCACGCTGCAAAAATAGAAAAACAAGAAGCGTTGATCAACTGGAAAGAATCAGCTGTGCAAATTGACCGTAAAATACGGGCTTTTAATGCTTGGCCAGTGGCGCACACGATTTTTTTGAATGAATCACTGCGTATTTGGGAAGCCAGTGTGCTTGATGAAAAAACCACTGCTGCACCTGGAATGCTGACGCGTGTTGAAAAAGAATTTTTTGTGGTGGCGACGGGAGAGGGATTATTGGCAATTCAATTTGTTCAGCTAGCAGGAAAAAAAAGAATGTCCGCTGCTGATTTTATTAATGGAAACAGTGCGCAGTTGATTCCAGGAAAAACAAAACTAGGATAAAAAACTGATGTTTATTATTCTTGATCGTGATGGCGTGATTAATTTTGATTCCGATAATTATATTAAATCGATGGATGAGTGGATTCCGATTCCCGGCAGCATCGAAGCCATTGCATTGCTCACAAAAGCGAAACACACCGTGGTGATTGCAACGAATCAAGCGGGCGTTAATCGCGGATTATATTCACTGGAGATTTTAAATACTATTCATTCAAACATGATACGCTTGATTGAATCCGCTGGTGGAAAAATTGCGAAGATTTATTTTTGTCCGCATCGTCCCGATGAATATTGTCGTTGTCGAAAACCCAACATTGGTATGCTTGAAAATATTAAAAAAGATTTTGATATTCATTTTGCGGATGTGATCTATATTGGTGACAGCGAAAAAGATTATCAAGCCGCACAAACAGCGGGTTGTCACTTTATTTTAGTACGCACGGGAAATGGAAAAAAAACCGAAGCGGTATTGCCAAAAAATACAGCCGTAAAAATTTTTGATGATTTGAGTGCAGCGGTGGATGAGCTAGTGAATTAGCTTCGCTTATCTTAATACCACAAACTCCCCCTGTTTTTCTTCCGGAGCTTCAGACCAATCCACTTTTTCCACGCGTGCAAGCAGCGGTCCTCTCCATAACCACTCAATTAAGTTTTTTATTTTTTCACTATCGCCGCAGGCAAATAACTCGACCGTGCCGTCATCATTATTTTTTACCCAGCCCGTAATATTAAGCGATCTCGCTTTTTTTCTCGTGCCTTCACGATAAAAAACGCCTTGTACTTTTCCGTGCACGGTTGCTTTGATGCAAATCATTGTATCTCTCCATCAATGAAGCGCTATAATACAATTTTTATATATCAATACCAGGAGGTATTATGGGTTTTCACGGAAGCATGGGTTCACTATTATTAATTTTAGTGATCGTGGCTTTGTTGTTTGGTACAAAACGCATTAAAAATATTGGCGAAGATTTGGGCGCAGCAGTGAAAAGTTTTCGAAAAGGTATTAAAGAAGAAGAAACACACAAATAACTGATAACTGATAACTGATAACGGATACCAATCCATGGACTTCAGCTTCGCCGAAATAGCTTTAATTTTTCTCGTTGCCTTTCTTGTTTTTGGTCCTGAGCAATTACCAACACTTGCGCACAAAGTAGGTCGCTTAATTGGAAAAGCAAAATCGATTTGGCAATCCGTGACGCGTGAAATTGAAAATAGTCATGAAAAATAATATTCAATTATTAATTGAATTACGCGCGCGAATTTTGCGCGTGTTAATTATGTGGGGCTCAATTGCCGCACTTTTCTCCTATTTTTCAAATGCCATTTACGAAGGATTTGCGCTGCCTGTTTTACATCAATTAACACCGCACGAACATTTGATCGCAACTGAAATCACATCGCCTTTTTTTGTGCCGCTGCAGAGCGCGATTGTGCTTAGCGTGTATGTGTGTATTCCGGTTTTGCTGTATCAGTTGTGGCAATTTGTTTTGCCCGCCCTTTATCAAAAAGAAAAAAAATTGGTTTTTGGTTTGATGTTGTCAGGCGCCATTTTATTTTATGTTGGCACCGCATTTGCTTATTTTATTGTATTGCCCATGATGTTTCGTTTCTTGGCGCATTTTTCTCCTGCGCAAGTGGTATTAATGCCAGATATCAGCGCGTATTTTAATTTTGTATCGCGGATGTTGTTGGCATTTGGTTTTGCATTTGAAGTACCGATTGTGATCATTTTGTTATTGTGGCTGCATATTTTGTCGCAAGAACAATGCAAAAAAATGCGCCCGTATGTTATCGTTGGTTGTTTTATTGTAGGAATGTTATTAACACCGCCCGATGTGTTGTCACAAACATTGTTGGCTGTTCCATTGTGGGGACTGTTTGAGTTGGGTGTGTGGGTGGGGAAATTTTTGGAGTGATTTTTAATGATGCAACAATATGCAATTACCTTTGATGATATCTTGATGGTGCCCAGCTATAACCACTATGAATCACGTCGTTTGGTTGATATTAGCATGACAGATAAAGCGGGAAAATTAACCTTAAAATTGCCGGTGATGAGTTCCAACATGGATACCGTTACCGAAAGTGCGATGGCGAATTTTATGTCATCAAAAGGGGGCATAGGTGTGTTGCATCGCTTTATGTCCATTGAAAACAATATTGCAGAATTTAAAAAATGTGTTGATACAGTATTTGTGTCAGTGGGATGCACAGACGCAGAATTAGAGCGCGCGAAAGCATTGAGTGATGTGGGTGCTCATTATTTTTGTATTGACGTAGCACACGCACATGCAAAATATGTGGGTCACACATTAAAACAATTACGAAAAATGTTACCGAATGCCTGCATTATGGCTGGAAACGTAGCAACGTATGCCGGTGCTGATTATTTAGCATCGTGTGGCGCTGATATTATTAAAGCGGGAATTGGTGGTGGTTCTGTTTGCAGCACGCGAATTAAAACCGGTTTTGGTATTCCCATGTTAACGTGCATTCAAGATTGCGCACGCTGTGATCGCTCGATTGTTGCGGACGGTGGCATTCGCGCGCCAGGTGATATTGTCAAAGCGCTCGCGTTTGGCGCTGATTTTGTGATGATTGGCGGCATGCTGGCAGGCACTGCTGTGACACCAGGAGAAATTATTACCGCAAAAGACGGTAAAAAAATAAAACAATATCGCGGCATGGCATCACGTGAAGCGCAAGAAGATTTTATGGGCGCGATGAGTGATTGGAAAACCGCAGAAGGCGTTGCAACGGAAGTCGCGTATCGCGATGATCAAGAAAATATTTTAGCGGATATTATTGGCGGTTTGCGTTCTGGTTTGACGTACGCAGGTTCAAGCACAATTAAAGAATTGCAACGCAAATTAGATTACGTGTTGGTAACGCAATCTGGTCGCATCGAAAGTTTGCCGCATAAGACGTTGTAAGAAAGTGGGAGTGGGAGAAAAACTTTTTCTGTACAGTTTTAATTTTATTGCTAATAGTGTTGACAGTGCGCAGCGATATTGGATAGCGTGTCAGTATCGACAGTGACGTTGTGTCAAGGAATTAAGGAATGAGAATGGCAAATAAAATTTAGTAATCAGTAAGGGGAAATTAAGATGAGTAGAGATAGCGCAGTAGCACAAGCACAAGCACAAAGAATTGGCGATAAAAAAAACAGGGGGAGTTTAAGTAGTAGTGGCTCTGCTATTACTGTTGATCCAGTTTCTGCTATTACTGTTGATCCAGTTTCAGAAGAAAATCCAGCGAAACCTTTATTGTCGCCAAAGACGACAGCAGTAAATGATGATCCGACAACGCTAGCACCAGCAAGTGTGCCGACGAAGAGGAGCGCAACGACGCCATCTCCTTCACGCCTTAGCCTTGCCGCAAAAACATGTTATGGAGTGTTCGCAACTATAGCAAATGGATTGGTTTTTGTTGGTAAAAAAATAGCTAATCCTGTATCGAATCATCCAAAGAAGTCACTTGTAGCTGCTATGTTAATTGCAGAGACGATGTTTGAATTGGCTTATACTGGTAAATTGGGTAGTGCGATGGAGACAGGAAGTAAGTCAACGGCTAACAATCTGGGCAACCCACACGTGGCGTCTACGTTGGCGTTTGGTGCGTTAGGGTTTGGAGCCAAGACAGCCTATGATGGAATTAAAGAATGCTATCAAAGAAAACTACCGATGTAGATTTGTATTTTATTTGAAAACCAAAAAGACCAACATCACATTGGTCTTTTTATTTTCATTATCATGAGAAATAAAATGAAATTTTTTACGTCACACTCTAAATCAGCATTAAAAAAATCATGCTCAGCAATATCGCTTGCAGCTGGAGCCTTTGGACCAGGAACAGTATTGTTTAGCGTGTGTTTGTGGCCAGATGGTCAACACCCTCAAAAAATACCATCACAAGACAGTTGTCGTCCGCGTTCGTCTTAGTGATTCTGTTTGCACCAGTGAATCATTACAGATGGTATGGACCCCGCCCCTTACTAAAGACTTCTAAGTGAGCCAGAATGAAGGTGTTA